>Ga0206102_1000005_pt1 | contig 248113 bp, 247 predicted proteins | sample 1B1Ametagenome_FD_148645 | JGI IMG/M metagenome (GOLD analysis project Ga0206102, IMG submission 148645) | Enriched microbial communities from leaf-cutter ant dump, University of Wisconsin, Madison, United States - 1B1A | ecosystem: Environmental > Terrestrial > Nest > Insects nest > Nest dump... | reverse complement strand
CCAACGCCTGCGCTCACGCGGCAAACCCTTCAAGATCGCCATGATCGCAACCGTCCGAAAACTCATCACAATCCTCAATGCCATCGCAAAAACCGACCCGGCATTCCAAACATGATCCACGGTTGCTCGTCCCGGTGGTCCATGGGATATTGAGGCACCACATGGCTGCCGGCACAAACCCCGCACTGACAAGCGCGACGATGCGAAGTGTCACCTCTCCCCTTGGGGAAAGGCCGACGCAGCGCCGGGTGAGGGGGCCTTGCTCGACGCATGCGACAGTCCCCTCCCATAAAGGGAACCAGCCTATCCCAGCCGGCGGTGCCGCGCCCGTGCCGCCACCTCGATGGCCGCCGTGGTCAGCCGGTCGAGATTGAGCCGGTCGCGCAGCATTTCGAGATAGCGCAATTCTTCCTGCTCCAGGTGCAGGTCCACCGCCGTCACTTCCACGGCCAGCGCATAGGCCGTGTCCTGCAATTTTGCCGGAATGGCGGCGATGGCCTCGTCGATTGCGCGGTCGAGCCCATCCGGGCCGTTGAGAATGTCCGCGCATTGATTGGCCACCGCTTCCAGGCGCGCCTTGTCGAACCCCTCGAAGACCGGCAGCCGGTCGATCAACGCCTTGATGCGCGTCAATTCCCGTTCGGTCATGGCACTGTCGGAAGAGGCGGCGACGATCATCAGGTGAATAAGGGCGTCATGAGCGGGGCTGGTCATGCTTGAAGGTTCCATTTCGCGTCGGCCCAAGAACTAGGCTTTGCCGGCGCGGGGCGCAACACCTGCGACATTGACGGCGGGGCCGGAGAGTGCAACACACCCAAACGCGTTTCTCCCTCCATCCGAAAGGCCGCTGCCCCCGTGTCGCCCGCCGCTTTGCCCCCTCTGGATCCCGCCTTTTTCGAGCCCGCGCAGAATGCGCGCGCCTGGCCGTTCGAGGAAGCGCGCAAACTGGTCAAACGGCTGGAAAAGTCGGGTAAGGGCGAAGTTGTGTTCGAGACGGGCTATGGCCCGTCCGGCCTGCCCCATATCGGCACTTTCGGCGAAGTGGCCCGCACCACCATGGTGCGCACCGCCTTTCGCCTGTTGACGCGCGATGCGGTGCCGACGCGGCTCATCTGCTTTTCCGACGATCTCGACGGCATGCGCAAGATTCCCGACACCGTGCCGTCCAAGGCGGCCATGGAGCCGCATCTGCAAAAGCCGCTGACGTCGGTGCCCGATCCCTGGACCAATGAATATCCCAGCTTCGGGGCTCACAACAACGCCATGCTGCGGCGTTTCCTCGATACGTTCGGCTTCGACTACGAATTCGCCAGCGCCACCGATTATTACCGGTCCGGGCGCTTCGACGCGGTATTGCTGCGCGCCGTCGAACGCTACGACGACATCATGAAGGTCATGCTGCCCACCCTGGGGGCCGAGCGGCAGGCGACCTATTCGCCCTTCCTGCCGATTTCCCCGGTTTCGGGCCGCGTGCTCTATGTGCCGATGAAGGAAGTCAACGCCAGGGACGGCACCGTCACCTTCGCCGACGAGGATGGGCGTGACACGACCCTGCCGGTCACCGGCGGCCATGTGAAGCTGCAATGGAAGCCCGATTTCGGCATGCGCTGGGCCGCCCTCGGCGTCGATTACGAAATGTTCGGCAAGGACCACCAGACCAACCAGCACATCTATGACAAGATTTGCGCCATTCTCGGCGGTACTCCGCCCGAGCATTACGTGTTCGAGCTGTTCCTCGATGGCGAGGGGCAGAAAATTTCCAAGTCCAAGGGCAATGGCCTGACCATCGATGAATGGCTGACCTATGCCGCGACCGAAAGCCTGGGGCTCTACATGTTCCAGAAGCCCCGCGTCGCCAAGCGCCTGCATTTCGACGTCATTCCGCGCACCGTGGACGAATATTACGCTTTTGTCGCGGCCTATCAGGGCCAGGACGCCGCCGCGCGCCTCGCAAACCCGGCCTTCCACGTCCATTACGGCAATGTGCCTCATCCCGATGTGCCGGTCAGCTTCGCGCTGCTGCTCAATCTGGTGGCCACGGCCAATGCCACCGATACCCGCACCATGTGGGGCTTCATCTCACGCTATATTCCCGGCGCCAGCCCTTCGACCCATCCCGAGCTGGACAAGCTCGCCGGCTACGCGGTCCGCTATTTCAACGACAAGGTCAAGCCCCTCAAGGTCTATCGCGCGCCCACCGAGGGCGAGCGCGCGGCCTTGCAGGATTTGCACGATCGCCTGGGCGAGCATCTTGGCTCGGTCGATGCCGAAGCCTTGCAGAATCTCGTCTATGAAATCGGCAAGACTCACCGGTTCGAGCCGCTGCGCGACTGGTTCAAGGCCATCTACCAGGTGCTGCTCGGCGACGACCAGGGCCCGCGCTTCGGCTCCTTCATCGCCCTTTACGGCGTCGCCGAAACCCGCAAACTGATCGAAGACGCCCTCGCCGGAAAAATGCTGCCCGCCTGACCCACTCCTGGCAGGATCCATATTCGGCCCGCAACGATAGCCGATGGCTGGCCTGCCGGCACAAGCTCGGCAATGACGGGCGCAGGGAATGGGGAGCCTTCACCTCTGCCTATGAGGAAAGGTCGGCGCGCAGCGCCGGGTGAGGGGGCCTTGGGGCTGGTGCTTGCCGAAAAACCCCCTCATCCGCCCTTCGCGCACAGTCTCCCGCAAGGAAGAAGGAAGATTCGGGGCTCACGAGCTTTGTTGCCACCCGCCAGGACTGCCCCTCTGTCATTCCCACGAAAGTGGGAACCTCCGTTTCCGGCCACAAGACACGAACCCCACCACCCCGTTGTGTCGGGACACTTGATCTTGGAGTGAGCGGGAAGAGGTGGGAATAACCGAAAACCTGTGAAAACGGGCGGTGGGTCAAGGGGGTAGCGCGAAGCGCGGAGGTATTGGCGGGACTATCGGCGGGACACTTGGTTTTGGAGTGGCGCGGCGGTTGGGACACTTGGTTCTGGAGTCGGCCTGCTACGCTGGGTCATGCTTCGAGTGGTCTTCGAGGCCTTGTTGTGCGGGACTTTGGGCCAGGTCGGCACTGGCCGCAAGGGACTCGTTGGCGCCAGCGGGGCGGTTGCAAAGTCGAGAGTTGTGCAACCGGAGCCAAAAATGGCGGAAAGGCCGGTGGTGTCGGCCTTTGAGGCGGGTGGGCGAGTTGGCGGGCAGTTGCAAGATGCGCGTCTAGACCTAGCGGCCGATTAGACGGGCAGACGGGTTGTGCGGTTGGGCCCGACCGTGCCAGCATGGGCGATATGCGCTTGGTCTCTATCATCATTGCTGTGGCAATTCTGGGCTGCTCGCCGGCAGGCGCGGAGGATTGCGCCATAACCAACGATCGGTATTCGGAAGCTACCAAGACTACCGAGCAGCTGCTCGACCTGGTGCGTGTCCGCCGCGTGGCCTGGGATGAGGTGATGCTGACCGACGCAAACCGTGCCGCCTACGAGACCATGCGGTCTGCCAGTGCTGCAATACTGACCCGGCTGGAAAGCTATCTCGACCAAGGGCAAGGTGTGCTGGTCGAGATGCAGAAGTGCCTGCTGAATGGCGGTGCGTATAGTGAAGAACAATTGCGCGTTCTGGCAGGCGCGTCCGAGGCGGGTCGCGCGTTGATCCCGCTACTCGTCGATTATCTAACCGCCTATGAGGGCCTGCCAGACTAGTCGGGCTGGTGTGGCGCGCAGCATCGGATGGAAGGCTAGTTCAACCAAGCACATTCAGGCGATGCTTAAGGGCGAAAAGCCCATACCCCTTATATTTCAGGCCTTTTCCGCCGTAATCCAGCCTAATCCAGGCCATCGTGCCACTGCCACCCGAAGTTGCACGTTACAGCTGGTTTAGGTTGAGGCGAAGCACCACCAGACAACGCGCCAGGCTTGCACGGTGCCCTGATGTACCCCGAAACGCCATTTCGGGTCAGCGTCGGCCGCGAAGAACAGGCTTCGATCCGGCCCCACATATAGGCGGCGCGCCATGACCTCGTCGCCGACCTCAAGCAAGTAGATTCCCGATTTCAGCTCCTGGCCAGAACGACTATCGACCATGACCATCGTTCCCGCCGGTAGCACCGGCGCCATGCCGTTTTCTTCCAAAATCATGTAGCGCGCCGTTTCGTCAGTAAGACCAAACCGGTTGGATAACCAGGCCGTGCTGACGGCAATTTCGGAAGGCGTCCAGCGCTCTACCCGGGTACGCCCGTCGTTCACCGGCTCGGGGCGCAACGGCAACAATTGGGTGAAGCCAGGCGCCGGCCCGGTAGCCGGCTTTGCTTCATTCATGCCGAGATTCCACCCCAGCGCCTCGATGTCCGGGCGTTGCTGGTAGCCGGTAGCGATCCAGTCGAGCGTTACCTGGGCCGCAATCGCCAGCGGCAGCAAACCGAGGATAGGCACACGGGCACCCTCCTTCCGCCAGTTGTTGATGGTGTCCCGGTCAACCTTGGCGATTTTCGCCGCCTCCACCAGCCCTCCAACCATCTCCACAAGCATGGCGACGCGGTCATGGAAAGGCAGGCTGAAGCCCGGAACTCCAAAGCTTTTCAATTCACGGACCAGAACCACCTCCCGCATGACGGCAAAAGCCGTCAAATGGCGCTTGCGCAACTGACGGCAAATCACTTATGTTTGACGGGAAATCGCGGCATATGACGGGATAAAGCGTCATTGCTTGGGATTTTCCCTCTGGGTTTTCGCACCGGCTTGCGGCCGGAGTCGAGTCAAATCGGAAGGCGGCTTTAGACATGAGCAGCGCTAGGCGGGTGCGATCATCCACCATCCAACTCTTGCCAGCTGCGGCAGATGCAGCCGTGGCAGCGGCGTTGGACGCAGTCATCGTCCGGGGCAGCGCAACCCAGCGCGACGCATTAGCCGTGCTCAACGGCGAACTGGCGCGACTTGGCCTCGGTGAAATCAGCGTCAATGCGTTTAACCGCCTGGTTCTGCGCTTCCGGCAGTCCGGCATTCCTGCGCGCTATCGCCTTAGCGCGGAGCCCAGCGCGCCAGCAAACGACCTGCTGATGGAATTGATCGACCAGCGCATCGATGCTGCCTTGCAGCGGATAGGCGTCCGCTGATGCTGGGCGATCTGTTGACCCTGCTCGATGCCGCGGACAGCGACGCTATTGCGGCTATCCCCCAAGCCCTGGCGGTTGTGCCGCCCAAAGCATTGGAACGCGCAACGGCCCTTTACGTCTGGAAGCGGGCATGGGAGAGTGGCGCTACTGCTTCGCGTCATGGCGGGGACCGTCGTTCGGCCCGCTACCGGGCAGAAGATCAAGCCGAAAAGATTTCGTTTTGTTCGATTGCGGCCGAAGCCACAGGGCTGGGCGAGCGCAGCATCCAGCTTGATGTGGCCCTAGCCGAGGGCCTGGGCGTCGATGCTATCCGCACCCTTTGGGGCGGCGCTATCCATGACAATGCGGCTGCGCTCAAGGCGGTTGCCGCGCTCGACAGCGACGGGCGGCAGGCCCTGTTTGGTGTTTGGCGCGACAAGCCGGAGCTGTCGTTCAAGGCCGCAATGGCGAGCGCACGCCTGCGCGCCGAGCAGGATGCGGAAGAAGCTGCTTTTGCGCGCCTCTTCGACGGCTGGACACGAGCGGGCAGCAAAGCGCGGCGGCGGTTTCTGGATGAAATCGGGTGCGATAGGGATGCGGCCGATCAGTTAATCGCGGCCTGGCGCAAGCGGGGCGGGCAATGACGGACCTTGCCCCCATCATTGCAGCGGTGAAGGCTCTGCATGACGCGGGCGACTGGACCTATGGCCAACAGAAGGTGACCGGTCAGCGTATCGCTCGAGAACTGGCTACACGGTTTGATGCCCGCTTCGCGGTTGACCGCGAGCCCATGCGCATGACCCTGGCCGGGATTACGGCCTCAAGCACCGGCGGCTATGTCGGTCTTTTCAGCAATTGGCTCGCGGCAGCGCAGCGCAAGCTGGCGGATGGTACGCCATGAGCCGGGTGCTGAAAGTGGCCGAGGGCCAGGGCGATCTGTTTGGCACCCAGGAGCTGTTTCCGGTGCGCCGGCCGGCTGAGCGGGTGCGGCCGGTGGACCTGTCGCTGCGCATCAAGACGGGGCTCGGTCAGGCGCTGAAGGAGTGCCCGGACAGCGCCGAGATCATCGCCGCGCGCATCAGCGAAATGACCGGGCAGCGGCTCTCCGGCCACACGCTCTATACGTTCACGGCGCCCAGCAAGGCCGACCGGCAGATCAACCTGGTGGAATTCGTGGCTTTCGTCCGCGTCACCAAGGCGCTGTGGCTCTGGGACATGCTGGTCGAGGATGATGGGCTGGTCGTGCTGCAGGGGCGCGAAGCCAAGCTGGCGCAGCTCGGTTTCATGCAGCAGCAATCCAAGGCGCTCGATGACGAAATGCGCGCGCTCAAGCGCGAGCTTTCGGCTGAGCCGGTGCACGTGCAGCGCCGGCCGGGAGGGCGGTCATGAAGGGCTTCCTCACATTGCGCCGCATCTGTGCGATACGCGAACTGGTCTCGCTCGGTTGCGACGCGGTGGACATCGCCATCCTGTTCGATCGGGAGGTCAGCTATATCACGCGATTGATGTACGACGGCGGCTATGCGGTGGCCAGACCGAAGCGGGAATCGGACATGCGCCGATCTCTCCGCAAGCTCCGCAGCCAGGGGCTGACCTATCGCCAGATCAGCGAGCGGATCGGGACATCGCCCGATGTCCTGAAAACAACCGCCTGCGTGATGGGCCTCAGCCGGCGGCGGAGGCCAGTGCAATGAACTGGCTCACCGCCGCCGAGATCGTGGATGCTGGTCTGCCCGGTCTGCCGGGAGACAAGGGGGCCTTGTCTCGTTTCATCACCCGCCAGGGCTGGCGGTTGAGCCCTTTCGCCCGTGAGGGCGAACGGGGCTGGGAATATCACCCCAATCTGCTGCCCTCGGAAGCGCGCGCCGAACTGGCGGCGCGCGCTTCCGAGGCGGTCGCGCTGAGCCAGAAAGCCGGAAATCCAGAAAGCCAGAACGCGGCCTGGGCGGAATTCGAGGCGTTGCCGGAAAAAACCAAGGCTGAGGCGCGGCGGCGTCTGGGCATCATGGACCAGGTCGCCACGCTCAAGGGCGGTGGCATGAAGGCGGGCGAGGCGGTGGCGCTGGTAGCGCGGCGGTCCGGCGTCTCCACCTCTACATTGTGGGGTTGGTGCAAGCTGGTGGATGCCGCGCCCCGCCCGCATTGGCTGGCAGCGCTGGCGCCACGCCATCGCGGCCGCAGCACGACGGCCGATTGCGATCCACGCGCCTGGGACTTCATCACCGCCGATTATCTGCGGCCGGAGCGGCCGAGTTTTTCAGCCTGTCATCGCCGGATGATGGAAGCCGCCGCCGAACATGGCTGGGGACCCATTCCGTCGTCGAAGACGTTGCAAAGGCGCCTCGAAAAGCTGCCGAAGCCCGTGATGACCCTGGCGCGCCAGGGCCGCGACGCGCTGGCGCGCATCTATCCGCACCAGACCCGCGACCGCTCGGGTTTTGCCGCCATGGAGGCGGTCAATGCCGACGGGCACCAGTTCGACGTGTTCTGCCGCTTTCCCGACGGCTCGATCGGACGGCCGGTCATGGTGGGGGTGCAGGACCTGGCCAGCGGCATGGTGCTGGGTTGGCGCGTGGCCGAAACAGAAAACTGGACCTCGGTGCGCCTGGCTTTTGCCGATGTCGTGGTGCGGTTCGGCATCCCGCAACATGCCTGGCTCGACAATGGCCGCGCCTTTGCCAGCAAGTGGCTGACGGGCGGGATGAAGACCCGTTATCGTTTCACGATACGCGACGACGAGCCCAGTGGCATCCTGACCCAGCTGGGCATGACGGTCCATTGGACGACACCCTATCACGGGCAGGCAAAACCCATCGAACGGGCCTGGCGCGACCTGTGCGAGGAAATTGCCAAGCACCCCGAATGCGCGGGCGCCTATACCGGCAATAATATCAACGCCAAGCCCGAAAATTACGGGTCTCGGGCCATTCCCTTCGAGCAGTTCAAGGCGCTGGTGCATCGGGAAATCGTGCGCCACAACGCAAGGCCAGGCCGGCGCGGCGGCACTTGCAATGGTCGCAGCTTCGCACAGACCTTTGCCGATAGTTATCAGCGCGACGGGCTGACGGCCCTGGCGACGCCGGCGCAACGCCGCATGCTGCTGCTGGCGGCCGAGGGCGTCACGGCGCGCAAGCCGACCGGAGAAATCCAGCTGGGCCGCAACCGCTATTGGGACGAGGCGCTGGCCGAGCATATGGGCCGCCAGCTGGTGGTGCGCTTCGACCCGGACGATCTGCATGCGCCCGTGACCATCTATAGCCGCGACGGGCGGCTGATCTGCGAGGCGCCCTGTATCGAGGCATCTGGCTTTGCCGACAGCGCTGCCGCCCAGGAGGATGCGCGCAAGAAACGCGGCTGGCTCAAGGCAAAGCGCGACATGCTGGCCCTGGAAAAGCGCCTGGGCATTGCGGCGGTGGCCGAATTGTTGCCGCGCGGCACGCCCGACCCGCGCCCGGCCGCGCCGGCCCTGCGGCTGGTGGGCAAGCAAACAACCCAAACACGGACAGATACCGATCCACAGCAACGCGCCGAGGCCAGTTTTGGCCGCGCGGTGAGGAGCCTTGCCGGGGAGTGATCCCCAAACGTCAACCCCGCTCAACACGATGGAGTTAAGTGCATGAGCCAGATTGAGACCACCGCCGAAGACTGGATGGCGCCACCGGCCGAGCCGGAGAATCTGCCCGCCGAACATGCTGAGACCTGGACGCTGGTGCGCGGCCGCGTTGTGGAGCTTGCGCGCCGCTTCGGCTGGAGCCGGGGCGAGATTGCCAAGCGCAGCGGCGTTTCCGCCGGCACGCTCTATCCCTGGCTCGATGGCACGACGAAAGGCCGCTATGACACGACGGCCGAGCGGCTGCGCAAGTGGCTGGACAGTGTGGAAGAGCTGAGCGTGGCGGCCGCGCGCGTGCCGGCGGCGCCGGGCTTCGTCGAGCTACCGACGTCGCGCAAGATGATCGACACGCTGCTCTATGCCCAGATGATGCCGGAAATGGTCATCGTCAATCTGGGCGCCGGGCTGACCAAGACCATCACGGCGAAACACTATGCGGATAACCGGCCGCATGTGTTTCTGGTGACGATGCGGCCGACCACGGCCAGCACCAACAATATGCTGCGCGAGCTGTGCGAGGTGTTCGACATCCGCGAACGCGACCCGGCCAAGCTGGACCGCGCGATCGGGGAGAAGCTGAAGCGCAATGGCCGCAACACGCTGCTGATCGTGGATGAAGCGCAGGAGCTGACCGACCAGGCCGTGAACCAGCTGCGCTCCTATCTCGACCTCTATGGGGTGGGCATCGCCCTTTTGGGCAATGAAGAACTCTATTCGCGGTTCGGTGGCTCCAAGCCAAAACCGGCCTATGCGCAGCTGCATGGCCGAACCGGGATGCGCCTGCAGCAGCTGCAGCCGAGCGACGATGACATTTCCATGCTGCTCGATGCCTGGCAGCTCGACGATCCGGCACTTCGCCGGCTGGCCACTGCCATTGCCCGCAAGCCGGGCGCGCTGCGGCAGATGACCAAGACATTGCAGCTGGCCGGCATCTATGCGGCCGGCGAGCAGCGCGACATCAGCATTGACGACGTCAAGGCCGCCATCCGCAACCGTGGGCTGGAGGATCACTGATGCTGGACGGCATGAGCCTCGACAACAAGCTGACCGTGGTGCGCGAATGGTTCCGCCGCGCCCAGGCGGGTGAATTCGACCTCAGCGGGCCGCAGGCACGGCGTTTTGCCGACCTGCTGACCGATTGCGAGCACCAGGCCCATGTGATGGCCGTTCAGGCCCATATCGATGCGGGGCGCATCGTGGTGCTGGATGCGCAGCTGGCGCTGCTCGGCGTTCTGGCGCCGGCGCTGATGATCGACATGGCGGCGGCCAATGATGACGGGCTGATGCCCGCGCGTGGAGGCCGGCCATGAGGAAAACGCAGCCCTATGCCGTTGGCATGATCCTGTTCAATCGTCGGGTTGAAATGGACGACGACGAAGGCCGTGAGCGCTATACGCCCGTTGCCAGCATCTGGCGCATTGTGCGCATCGACGGCGACCTGCACGATCTGGTCTGCGAAGCGACCGGCGCTGCGATCCGCCCCACGCGCGCTGAGCTGGAAACTGACTTCGTCGTCGTTTCTGCAAAAGCGATTCCTCCCGACTTTTCTCTCCCCGAGACAGTGCGGCCGGATGCCGATGGTATGCGCATCGAACTGCGCGTGGGCGCATATGACATTGCCGAGCGGCTGGGCGACCTTGGCCTCCCAGCTGACCAGGCCAGCACCGTCGTCGTGGATTGGCTGGTCGAGCAGGCTTGCGTGATGGCCATGGCCGTTGCCGTCGGACAGGGTCGGCAGCCCGAAAAGATGCGCTGGCTCGCGGTAACGGGCGACAAATTCGACCGTGTTTTCTCGTCCTATGGCGCGATTATAGACATGAGGCCGGTCCTGTGAGCGGCATCTGGTGGGAGCGCGGCGAGGCGCGCGTCAGGAAATACAGTGCCGCGACGACCGGCACGCGCACCGTCGTGCGGGTGGAAATCGAGGTCACCGATCATCACGCGTTGGGCTATCTGCTCGCCTCGATCCAGCGCGAGGTGGCCGAGCAGGAGCCGGCGCCGGAAAAGCCGCCCGCCCGACAGGCCCAGGCCAAGCGCATCGCGCAGCAAAGTGGCGTGCTGATGCTGCCGCATTTCAAAGGGGGGCAGCAGTGAACATCCCCGACGATATCGACGCGCTGGTTGTGGCCCGGCGGGTGCTGGACAATCCCAAGACCTATCGCGTCTCGACGCATGAGGAATTGGCCATGGCCAGCTGCCTGATCGGGCTCGATCAGCAGATCGAGCGGCTGGGCATCATCATCCGCGCCACGCTCGACGCGGATCACCTCGGCCAGGCTCTCGAAGACCTCTCGAACCATTTTGAACAGGAGTTTCCCCATGGCGAAAGCTAAGACGCGGGCGGCCAATCTGCCGGTGCCGCAGGACCGGGACGAGGCGGCGGCGCTGGTGACCGCCATCGGCACCTTGCAGCGGCAGAAAGCGCGGCTGGAAGCCGACATGAATGACCGGCTGGCCGCGATCAAGGAAGAGTATGAGGCCAAGGTGGCCCCGCTCAGCGAGGCCATCAGCGAAAAGACCGAAGGCGTGCGCATCTGGGCCGATGCCAACCGCACACGGCTCACCGGCGGCGACAAGAGCAAGACCGTGGATCTGGGGACCGGCGTGTTGCGCTGGCGCAGCCTGCCGCCCTCGGTGCGGCTGACCAGGGTGGATGCCGTGGTCGAGCGCATCCAGGCGCTCGGCTTCAAGCGGTTTTTGCGCACCAAGGTCGAGGTGGACAAGGAGGCGATGCTGAAAGAGCCGGCGACGGCACGCACCATTGCCGGTGTCGCCATCGGCTCGGCCGGCGAGGAATTCAGCGTCGAGCCGTTCGAGGCCGAGCTGACCGGGGAGAGCGCAACGTGAGCCGCCGCGACCTGCCTCGAAGCTGGATCGTCGTCATGGCGACGCTGGTGAGCTGGGCCGCACTGATCGGTGGCGGCACTGCCCTGGTCGAGATCGCCCGGCGCGCCCTTGCTGCCCTGGGAGGGCTGTCCTGATGGATTTTCTTTCCGACGACGAGATCCGCGCCATCCTGGACGATCTGGTCTATCCGGGTTTCGACTTCAGGCTGGTCCGGATCGGCGTCAAGCCGCCGCCGACCCTGGGCGGCGACGACATCGTGGCCTTGCAGATCATCTGTTATGGCCGGGACAATGTGAGCGGCGCGGCGCTGACCTGGAAGAGTCGGAAATGGCTGCTTTCGCGCCACATGAGGCGCGGCGAGATCGTGCAGACGGCCTTCCTGGCGGTCATTACCGCCATCGAGCACGAGGCCCGCGAGGTCTTCACCTATCGCGGCCGGGCTGTATTCGACCCGCATTACGACATCGACAAGCTCCACGCCCTGCGCGGACGTCCCGACGCGCTCGCCGAGCGGCCGCTTGCCGTCCGGTCGGAAGACCTGCCGGCGATGACGGCGGTGGAAGGCCATGCGGGGCCTGACCGCGACCAATCCTAGAAAAATGGAGTCACACATGGACAGTACATCTTCCAGCAGCGCCGCACGGGTCACCGGTCCGGCCGACCATATCGCGCTGGTGCGATCCGGGTTTGTCTGCGAGCTGGATCGTTGCATCGCCGCCAGTAACGAACTCGTGGAGCGCATCCAGGCGCGGGAGGCCGAAATCCAGCGCCTGCAAAGCGAACAGGCGAACGAGCGCCGGGAACTGGCCGCCGCCGAGTTGGGACGGCGGACGGCGGCGCAGGCCATTGCCGCGCTCGACGACACGGCTAGCTGAACCGGAAGGACCAGCGTCATGGCTCTCAATCGACAGCAATTGAACGATCTTATCGCCCGCCATCCCGCCACGATCGCCGAGCGGCAGGCGCAGAGTGCGGATTACAGCGAAGAGGCGCCGGCACCCGGCGCCCTCACCCTGGGCATGCAGATCGACAATGGCCAGCCGCTGGTGCTGGACCTGCCCCGGCTCATTGCCGGCCGCCTGCTGATCCAGGGCAATTCCGGCGCCGGCAAGTCCATGTTGCTGCGGCGGCTGTTCGAGCAGGCCTTCGGTCATATCCAGCAATTGCTCATCGATGGCGAGGGCGAATTCGTCACCCTGGCCGAGGTTTGCGATCTTGCAATCATCAGTGCGGCGGAGGCCGAACGGGTGGGCCCCGAGGCGCTGGCGCAGCATATCCGCCAGCACCGCTATTCGGCGGTCCTCGACCTTTCCGACGCATCGGCCGATGCACGATTGGGGCTGGTGGCGCGCCTGGCAACTGCCCTTGTCGAGGTGCCGGCGGCTCATTGGCAGCCCATGCTGGTGCTGATCGATGAAGTCCAGGCCCTGGCGCCGTATTACGACAATGGCGATGCCACCCCGGCGGCGCGCAAAGGGGCCATCGTTGCCCTGGCCGAACTGATGGGCAGGGGGCGCAAACGGGGCTTGTGCGCGGTCATCGCCACCCAGCGCATCGCGGAAACCAGCAAGTCGCTCATCGCCAAGGCCACCAATGTCATTGTCGGCCGGACGATGTTCGACCGCGATCTGGAGCGCGCTGGCGGCCTTCTGGGGTTTACGGCCGCCCGCGCGGCGGCGCTGCGCACGCTGGCGGATGGCGAATTCCTGGCCATCGGGCCAGCGATCGCCGGCCCGCGGCGCGTGCGTTTCCGCGGCGGCCCGGTCAGAAGCGCGCATCGCGGCCGGGCGCCGGACATCGTGCCGCCCGCCGATCTGGGTGCGGCGGGCGTGGCCGGACTCCTCTCCGCTCTGCCCGATGCGGTGCCTGCGCCCGTACCAAATGCAGGCCGGCGCGGCTTCCTGGCCGAAGAAGACCGGATCATCGCGGCGGGCTATCAGCGCGGACGCACCGTACGCCAGATTGCCGAGGACCTGGCCAGGGCCGGCTATCGGCATCGTTCGCTGGGCAATATTTCCTCGCGGGCGCAGAGCCTGGGTTTTGCCAGCGCGCGCGCCGCCCAGCAATGGAGCGATGACGAAGACCAGATCGTCGCCGATGCCTATAAACGCGAGGTGCGGATATTCGATATCGTGCAATTGCTGGCCGATGCCGGCTATCAGCGCGGCCGCGTTGCCATCCAGATGCGGGCCATTGCCCTGGGGCTCACGCGCGATCGGGTAAAATACTGGTCAGACCCGGAAAAGGCCATTGCCCTGGCCGGACTCGAGGCGGGCAAGACCTATGCGGCCATTCTGCAGGACCTGAAAGCGGCAGGCTTCGAGCGCGGGATTACGGCGATCTACAAGTTCGCGCAGAAAAATGGGGTCAACAGGGCCGCCGAGTCCTGGACGCCGGCCGAGATCGCCATCCTCGAGGAGCGCTACAAGCAGCATGTGCCGGTGGCGCAGATCGCTGCCGAACTGGGGCGTCCCCGCCCGGCCGTCGCCACCAAGGCCAGCTTGCTCGGTTTCCGCCAGCGGCGCGCCTGGACCCCGCAGGAGCGGCAGCTCTTGACCGATGCGGCGGAAAAGGACCTGGCGCTGGTCGATGTCGCCGCGCGGATCGGCCGGCCATATCCGTCCGTCGCGGCGGAAGCACGGCGGATGGGGCTGCGCTTCCGCCGGCAGGCGGGAGGTCCGGCATGAACCATCCATTGCCGACGATCCGCGGCGTCAGGCAGGGCCAGGAACACATGTTTCCGCCGGCAGCGCATATCCTCAATGCGGAAAACAACCGGGACCGTGCTGCCATGTTGGTGCGGCTGCCGGACGGCCTGGTGGTGACCCATGGCGGGCTGCTGGTTCGCGCCTGTGAGCAGGCCGGCTTTTCTGCTGGTGCGAATTATCTGCATGTGCGGCTGGCCGCGCTGCTGGCGCGGCGGGAAGCCGATGGCCGACTGCCCGCCATGGTGGCCGCGCAGTTGCGCTTCTGGACCGACTTCATGGCTGGCGGAGCCGGACCATGAAGCGACGCCAAATGACACGCGCGCTGGCCGAGCCGATGCTGTGGGGGCTGGGCGAAGGCCTTTCCGTTGCCGAGGTGGCACGAGGCCTGGCCATCAGGGAATGCACGGTCGTTGAGGCGGTGGAAGCCTTCGGGCCGGCCTGGCTGGCCCAGCAAATCCGGGTCGTCTGGCGCGCACTGTACCGGATCGACCAGTCCAGAGCCGAAAAGGACTGGGCTTATGCCAATTGGCTGCGCGCGCGCAAGGCCGCGACAGCGCTGCTCGATGACATGGGAGAAATGTGATGCTGGCCAGCAAGGCGCAGATCGGCGCCATCCATGCGCTCAAGGCCCAGGTGGGACTGGATGACGATGCTTACCGCGACATGCTCCAGCAGCAGGCCGGCCAGCGCAGTGCCAAGGGGCTGCGCGTGGAGCAGGCCGGCAGAGTGATCCAGCATTTGCAGGGGCTTGCCGACGGCAATGGCGCGCTCGATCTGGACGGACCCTATGTGGCGATCGCGCGGGCGTTGTGGATTTCGGGCTATCACCTGGGCGTGGTGCGCAACCGCAGCGACCGGGCACTTGTGACCTGGATCAAGCGACAGACGCATATCGACCACGCCAATTGGGTGCACAACCCGGCGCATGGCAGCGCGGTGGTTGACGGGCTCAAGGCCTGGCTGGCGCGTGATGGCGGCGTGGCCTGGCCCAGCGGCAAGGCCGATACGCCGGGCGCACGCCAATATGCGGTGATGGCAGCGCAGCGGCGGCGGCTCGGCTGGTCCGGCGCGCCCCTGACGCAATTGCCGAGCGTCACCGCCGAAATCTCCCGCATGGGCCGGCTGATCCGGCAGCAGTTGGGAGGCGGCAAGTGAGCGATCTCAGCACTGCCGTCATGGCCCGCCGACGCGACCCGGCAAGCGCTCTCGACCTCTACCCGACGCCGCCATGGGCAACCCGCGCGCTGGTGGAAGAGGTATTGGTGCCCGAAGGGCTGGTGAGCGGTGGCCATGCCGGCACGTCCAGCGCCTATGATCCGTGCTGCGGCCAGGGCCATATGGCCATCCCGCTGGCGGAATATTTCGCCAGCGTGCGCGCCAGTGATGTGCATGACTGGGGCTATGGCGAGCGACGCGACCTGGACTTTACCATGGCCAGCGCCGAGGTGATCGGACGGCCGGACTGGGTCATCGCCAATCCGCCCTTTGCCCTGGCCGATCGGTTCGTGGACCGGGCCCTCACCATCGCGCGCGACGGCGTTTCCATGCTGCTGCGGCTGCAATGGCTGGAGGGTGGCGAGCGCTATCAGACGATTTTTTCCGGCACGCGCAAGCCGGCATTGGTCTGTCCCTTCGCCGAGCGGGTGCCGATGATCGAAGGCTGCTGGGACCCGGAAGCCAGCTCGGCCACGGCCTATGCCTGGTTTGTCTGGGACTGTCGGGCGTCGGCACCTGCGCGGTCATCCATTTTGCATATCCGGCCGGGCATGGCGCAGCTCTACCATCGGCCGCAGGACGAAGCCCTGGCCGTTAGGGGCGAGGCCAGGCGGCGCGCGGCCGCGCGCAAGGCGGCATGATGATGGCGCTTCCCGGCTTCAGCCAGCGCAGGCACCAATTGCAGCAGCGACTGGCGCGTGTCGCGCACGTCTCGCCGCGCGCATTGGTGCGCCGGCGGCTGGAGCGGGAACTGGCGGAGCTGATACGGGCGGAGCTGGTGGCGGAATCGACGGCGCGCCCAGCACCGGTGCCGGAATGGCCGGAGGAGCCCGGCCACGAACTGAGCTGGTGGCAGAAATGAAGCGGCGGCGGGTCACGGTGCGGGTGAGCGACCATGCGGTGCTGCGCTGGCTGGATCGCCAACACGGGCTCGATGTCGGCGCGGTCAAGGCGCTGATGGCGGATATGACGCGCAATGGGGCCGAGTTGGGTGCGCTGGCCGTGTGCATCGACAACGTGCGCCTGGTGCTCAAGCAGACGGCGCCGGACCAGGCGGTGGTGGTGACCACGCTGTCGCGCAGTATGGCGTTCCGGCCGGGCCGAAAAAAGGGCGGCGGCCATGACTGATCCGCGCCTGGATGACTTGCCGCCTTTGCTGATCCGCATTGCCGAGGCCACCGACCTCGACACGGCCCTGCGCCTGGCCGAGCATTATGGCGGAAGACGCGTTGATATCCCTAACAAATGGCCGAAAAACTGGCTGGTGACGCTGGTGGGCGAGAGCCAAGCCCGCGCCATTGTCGCGGCTATCGGCTATGGACGGGTGGATATCCCGCTCGGCCCCACCGGCAGCTATGCCGCCTTTCGCCGGCAGCTCAACCGGCGCTATGCAGAGCTGGAACAGGCTGGGGGCACGGAGGCAAGCATTGCGCGGGCGCTCGGCCTGACCGATCGGGCCGTGCGCTATCGCCGCGCACGCGAACGCCAGCGGCAGGCGGACATGTTTGGCGATGGGACGGAAACGCTTCCGGGGCGCGAATAGCGGGATATCACCGGCACTGTGCCGGTAGTTTCAGCGTCACGCAAGGTGCCACCCGATGGCCAGCCTCTACAGCCAGAAATTCCTGCAATGTCACGCGGTCACGGCGGTGTGGGAGGGCGGGTGGAGCGACAACCTGAAAGACCCTGGCGGCAAGACCATGGGTGGGGTGACTCAAGCACGCTATGACGAATGGCGCGACAGCCAGAAGCAGCCTCGCCGCAGCGTGGCCCTCATCACCCGCGACGAAGCGCTCATGATCTTCTTCACCGGCTATTGGTTGGGCAACCCTTCGTGCGAGCGGCTGTTTCCGGGCGTCGATCTGGCAACCTATGATGCTTCGGTCAATTCCGGGCCGGTGCGCGGCCGCGCCTGGCTGCTGGCGGCGCTCGATGCCAAAAACGACCACGTCAAGACGATCAAGGCCCTGTGCTCGCGGCGGCTAGGTTTCGTGCAGTCGCTCAAATCGTTGTGGCAGAGTTTTGGGCGCGGCTGGACAAATCGCATTGCCGATATCCAGGCCAAAAGCGTGGCGCGGGCGCTGGCCGCCATGGCGCTCGACGCGGCCAGCGTGCAGCAGCGGCTGGATGACGAAGCAGCGGCCGCGCGTGCCACCGCCAAAAAGCAGGCGATCGGGGCGGCTGGCAGCGGCACGGGCGGCGCCGCCGCTGTCGTCGTGGACCCGGTAACCCACCCACCCGTGCCGGCCGACCGGATCACTGACCAGGCGCCACAACTGGCCGACTGGCTGGCGACGGGACTCGGCCTTTGCCTTTTTGCCCTGGCGTGCTGGCTGATCTGGCGCGCTTTCGTCAACCGGCAGCAGGCCACGGCCTTTGCCCGTGCATCGGAGGCCAGCCATGGCGCTTGACCAAATCCTGCTCAATCTGGGTGCGCCTATCCTGGCCAAGGTGATCGGCCAGCGTTTCGGCCAGGATGCCGAGGCGATTGCGCAAATCGGTATCGATGCGCTGGCGAAGAGCTTTGGCATGGAGCCGGCAATTGCGACGCGCGAGCAGGTCGAGGTGGCCATCGGCAATGGCACGAGCCAGACCGTGCGCAACAAGGTGGCGGCGGCCGAAGCGACCATGCCGGACCTGCTGCTGGCCCAGGCGGAATTGCAGCGCGCGCATAACGACCAGCAGAAACAGAGCAACGAGCTGCTGCTGGCGGCGATGAACAAGGGGCCGCTCTGGACCTGGGCCTGGCTCTATGTGTGGCAGTATTTCCTGATGTTCGCCTGGGCCTGGACGCTGGTTCTGGTGCATCTGGCCAATGCCGGCATGCGGCTGGCGGGTCTGGCCGAGCCGCTGCCGGCGCCCGAAGTGGGCGATCTGCTGGCGCTGACCGGGGCCTATCTCAGCCTGCATATGGGCGGCCATACGGTGCTGGAGCTGATGCGCGGCAAGTGGGGCCGCAGCGAAGAGAAGTGGATCGAGTAGGCCCATGACGTTTTTGGATATGGTGCCGTGGCTGTCGGGCATTTCTTTGGTCGTGGCCTTAAGCACGACGCTTTGGAACATTTTCCAGTCGCCGGCGAAGAAGAATGCCACCGAAATCGGCAGCGTGAAGGAGTCCATCGCCGTGCTGCGGCGGGAGGCTTTTGCTGAGTGCAAGCTGGTCGATGACAAGGCTGACGCCATCGGCGGGCGGGTGAGCCACCTTGAAACCATGATGCAGCAGATGCCGGACAAGGACAGCCAGCACCGGCTGGAGCTGAGCGTCAGCGACATGCGGGGCGAGTTCAAGGAAATGCGGGCCGATCTGCGGCCGGTAGCCGCCATTGCTGAGCGGATGCAGGAAATGCTGATCCAGCAGGCCGCGCAGGCCCAGTCGGCCGCCCAGGCGGCAGCGCAGAAGCCCGCAACGAGGAGCCGGCCGTGAGCGACATGGACACATTGATGCGCGAGCAGGCGCGGCTGGTCATCCTCAAGGAACTGGCGAGCCAGCCGAAGGAAAGCCTCAACTCGGACCTGATGATCCCGCAGCTCGCCGTGTTCGGCATCTGGGTCGACCGGGGCTGGGTGCATGACGAATTCGCCTGGCTGGCCGAACGGGGTGCCGTGGTGGTGCAGCAGGCCGGCTCCATCCAGGTGGCGACGCTGACCGAGCGCGGCCATCGGCATTTGCGGCGGGAAATCGCCCTGGACGGTATCAAGCGCCCCGGCCGGCCGGGAGAATAGAGATGGCGGATGATCGCGCTCCGGCCCAGGCCGACCGCCGCCGGCGTCGTGGCCGGGGCCGTCTTTCCTCCATCGAATTGCTGCCGGCCGAGGCCGGCGATATCGTGGTGTGGGCCAGCCAGGAGCTGGCGTCACGCACGCGGACGCTAACCGATATCTATGCCGAATTCCGCGAAAAGCTGATCGCGCTGCAGGGCGAACAGGGGCTGGATTTCGACATTCCCGCCTTCTCGTCCTTTCACCGCTACAGCGTGTTCCAGGCCGAACTGGCGCGGGACATGGAGGAAACGCGCACTATCGCCACCGCACTGGCGAGCCGGCTCGACGCTGTCGAGAACGAAGACCTGACGGTGATGATCCTGGAAATGGCCAAGTCGGCCTTCTTCCACATCTTGCGGGCGCGCGGCCGCGAGTTGAAGCCTAAGGAAGCCATGGAACTGGCGCGGGGCATGCAGTCCCTCGTGCAGACGGGCCAGATGTCAGCAGCCGCGCGGGCCAAGGCGCAGGCCGCCATCGAGGCGGCGCAGGATGAGCTGCTGGACAAGGCCGAGAGTGTGGTGCGCGAAGCGGGCGTTTCGGCCGAGGCCATTGCGCAGATGCGGCGCGAATTCCTGGGCGTGCGGCCGAAGAAGCCGGGTGAAGCGATGAAGCTGGATACGGAGCTATGAAAAATGGGCATGTCATTGCCGGCCTGTGGGTCAGCTCGCCTGCCGAATGCCAGACGCTGATGCGCGCGGTGGAAGCCGGGATGCGCGGCGCCAATACTGCCGAAGTGCATAAATTGCATAAATGGTGGGTCCAGCTCCGCAATATGCGGTGGCGCGCCCTGGCTGAAAACTGGGTGGGCTGGTATGACTAGCCCGCTGCCCCAGATGGTCTTCACCGATCCGGTGATGCCGCGCGTCACGGCGGAGCTGATGGCCGAACTGCCGCGCGGCGCCGATATTGCCGAGGACTTCGACCCGCTGGCCGATGGCGTGTTGATGGCGCACCAGGTCGAGTGGATCGACGACAAGAGCGCGCTCAAGCTGGGCGAAAAAGGGCGGCGCACCGGCATCACCTTTGCCGAGGCGCTGGACGCGACGCTGATCGCCGCAGCCGCGCGTTCGGCCGGCGGCGAGAACTATTTCTATATCGGCGACACCAAGGACAAGGGCCGCGAATTCATCGGCTATGTGGCCAGCTTCGCCAAGACGGTGGCCAAGGAACTGGTGGCGATCGAGGAATTCATGTTCCTCGACCAGAGGGACGACGGCACGACCCAGCACATTGCTGCCTTCCGGGTCATCTTCGCCTCGGGTTTTCGCGTCGAGGCGCTGTCGAGCCGGCCGGAGAATATTCGCGGGCTCCAGGGCACGGTCTGCATCGACGAGGCGGCATTCCATAAGGATGTGCGCCTGGTGCTGGATGCGGTGAACGCGCTGCTGATCTGGGGCGGCCGCATCCGCATCATTTCGACCCATAACGGGGTACTCAATGCCTTCAACGAGCTGATCCGCGAGGCCAAGGCGGGCAAGGTGCCGTATTCGCTGCACTTCATCCCCTTCTCGAAAGCTGTCGAAAACGGGCTCTATGAGCGCGTCTGCCTGGTGCGCAACCGCATCCCAACGCCGGAGGGTAAGGCGGCCTGGGAGGCCAAGATTCGCGGCTCCTATGGCGTGCGCGAAGCGGCCATGAAACAGGAGCTGGATTGCATTCCGGCCGAAATGGCCGGCGCGGCGCTGACGCGGGTGGAGATCGAGACCTGCATGCGGCCCAATATTCCGGTCGTGCGCTGGGCGCTCAAGGACAGCTTCAAGAACCTGCCCAAGCATGTGCGCGAGGCAGAGACGAGGGCGTGGTGCCGGGAAAAACTGCTGCCGCACCTGCTCAAGCTGAGGGCCGACCGGCCGCATTATTTCGGCGAGGACTTTGCGCGATCCGGCGACACCACGGCGGTGCTCATTGCCGAGCTGACCCAGACCCTGGACCGCGAAACGCGGCTCCTGGTCGAACTGCGGAATGTGCCGTTCGAAACACAGCGCGACATCATGTTCTTTATCGTCGAGCACCTGCCGCGCTTTTCGGGCGGGGCCTGCGACGCCACCGGCAACGGCGCCTATCTGGCCGAGACGCTGCGCCAGAAATTCGGCGAACGGGTCTATGAGGTCAAGTTCTCGACCGAATGGTATCGGGTCAATGCAGTGCCCTACATCGAGGCCTTCACCGACGGGACCATCGTGCTGCCCATGGATCTCGACGTGGTGCGCGACCACCAGGCGCTGATCTACCAGGGCGGCGTAATCAAGGTGCCCGACGACATGCGCTACAAGGGCGAGGCCGATGGGCTTGAGCGCCATGGCGACGTGGGCATTGCCGGCATGCTGATGTGGTTCGCCTCGGTCCAGGGCGTGGTGGAATACGACTATCGCGGTGCCGGCAGCGCCAGCGCGCCGGCGCCGGGCCGGATGATGGAGCGCCCCTATCATGGCGATGACTATGGCGGCGGTCGTCGTGACGAATTCGCCGGGCCGCTGGGGGCTGGATTGCGGGGGAGTGTGTGATGGTGCTCTATCTCGGCCGTGAGATCGCCGCCGATATCGACCCCGAACCGAGCTGGCGCGAGAGGGACGACATACCACCGGCCGGCCGACTGATCTGGGTCACCGACGGCGCCGACATCTGGTTGCTCGAAGCAACCGGAATCCCCTTTCCCAAGGCCGCGACTGCTTGCCGATGGTGGACACTGGCACTCATTCCATCGCTGCCATCATCGGCACCACCGCATCGGATCGAGGACTAGAATGGCTGAAACCTATAAGGGCCTGGTCGATCATCGCGGCCGGCCGATCGAGAAGAAGGTTCTGATCTCCGAAGTCGCCGGGCCGACCATTTCGGGCGTGCGCACCCCGCTTTCAGGCTATCCGGGCGACGGGCTCAACCCGCTGCGCCTGGCCTCGATCCTGCGGGAGGCCGACCAGGGCGAGCCGTTGCGCTATCTGGAACTGGCCGAGACGATCGAGGAGCGCGACCTGCACTATGCCGGCGTGCTGGGCACGCGCAAGCGTTCGGTGAGCCAGCTCGACATCACGGTAGAGGCGGCCAGCGACGCCGCCGGCGACGTCGAGACGGCCGACATGGTACGCGACTGGCTGATGCGCGACGAGTTGCAAGATGAAATGTTCGACATCCTCGACGCCATCGGCAAGGGCGTGAGCTATACGGAAATCATCTGGGACACGTCCTCGGGCCAGTGGCGGCCCGAGCGTCTGGAATGGCGCGACCCGCGTTGGTTCAAGCCGGCGCGGGACAACCTGACCACGCCGATGATGCTCGACGAAAATGGCGGTCTGGTCGAGCTGCCGCCCGGCAAGTTCATCGCGGCGGTGATGAAAGCCAAATCGGGCCTGCCGCTGCGCAGCGGGCTGGCCCGCATCGTGGCCTGGGCCTGGATGTTCAAGGCCTATGCCAACCGGGACTGGGCCATTTTCATCCAGACCTATGGCCAGCCGCTGCGGGTGGGCAAATATGGGCCCGGCGCCAGCCAGGCCGAGAAGGACACGCTGTTCCGCGCCGTCGCCAATATTGCCGGCGACTGCGCCGCCATCATCCCCGAATCCATGCAGATCGACTTCGAGCAGACCGGCTCGATCGGCTCTTCGACCGGCATGTATAAGGAGCGCGCGGACTGGCTCGATCAGCAGGTGTCCAAGGCCGTTCTGGGCCAGACGGCCACGACCGACGCCATTGCCGGCGGTCATGCGGTGGGCCAGGAGCACCGCCAGGTGCAAGAGGATATCGAGAAGGCCGACGCCAAGGCGATCAGCGCCATTCTCAACCGCGACCTGATCCGCACCTGGATCATGCTGGAGCGCGGCCCGAACTGGCCGTGCCCGCGCCTCAAGATCGGCCGGCCGGACCAGAAGGACGTGGAGCAGACGGTCTCGGCCGTGTCGCGCCTGGTGCCGATGGGGCTGCGGGTTTCGGCATCCTCGATGCGCGACCTGGTCGGCCTGCCCGAGCCGCAGGATGGCGAAGAGGTTCTGGCGCCTGCGTCAGTCATCGCACCGCCGCCGCCACTGCTGCCGGCAAGGGACGAGTCACGGCATGCGCAGATGGATGTGCCGGATATGGATGGCCTGGCCCTGGACGCCGCCACGGTATCGGCTGCGGCTGAGGCGGCCCTGCTCGACGCTATTGCCGATATCGTCGAGCAGCATGCCACACCGGCCGAGCGTGAGGCCGCTTTGCGGGCGCGCTGGCCCGGCCTGCCGCTGGCCGAGCTGAAAGCGCTGATGACCCGCGCCCTGGTGCTGGCCGAACTGGCTGGCCGTGTCGATGCCGGCGGTTGAGCGGGGCGCTGTCCCCTTTGTCGAGGCCATCGCCTATCTCAAGGATCGCCTGGCCATTGCCGATAGTGATTGGCGCGCCTTGCTGCGCGCCGCCGGCGCCCGCGCGGAAACGGTGGTGGATGCGCAAGCCGAGGCCATGCACAAGGACCTCTTGGCGGCGGCCGGCGAGATCTATGCGGAGGGTGGCACGCCGGACGATTTCAAGGCACGCTACCAGGCCATAGCCGACCGCTATGGCTGGGCCACGCCCAGCGATCCTGGCTGGCACTCGAACCTGATCTGGCGGATGGAAACCTTCGGGGCACGGGCGGCAGGACGGTGGGAACAGGCCAGGCGCCTGCAAGCGGCCAATCCGCGCCTGCGTTACTATTTCCGCTATGTCACAGCCGGCGACCATCGCGTGCGCGACACGCATCGGAAATGGCATGATGTCATCCTGCCGATCGACCATTGGTTCTGGCGCACGCATTTCCCGCCCAACGGCTTCAATTGCCGCTGCCACGTCATGATTGTCTCTGAGCGCGACCTGGTGCGCTATGGCTGGACGGTGACGGCCGATGATGACCCGCGCCTGGCCATCCCGCCCGACGATGGCTTTGAGGGCAATGTCGGCATGGCCTGGGACACGCTGCGCGGGGGAGAGCCGCTGCCGGCGGCCCAGACGCGGCCGCCGGACACGGCGGCGGAGCAGGTGGACCTGCTGGTGCGGGACGCCATGCGGCTGGCCGGTGGCTATTCCGTGCCGGTGGCGCAACCGCCGCGCGCGCTGGCCGCCGCCTTGGGTGCGCGGCCGGGTGAAGCGATCGTCCTCTCCGCCGATACGGTACGCCGGCATTTCAAGCATCGAGAGGCGACCGCGCGGGCCTATCGCAGCGTGACGCAGGCGCTGCTGGACTATGCCACCGTGGTCATGGACCCGGTTCGGTCGTATCACTTCCGGCTGATCGGCCTGGTCGAAGGGAAGTTCTGGGCCGCCTATATCAAACGGGAAGCGGATGGCAGCCTCCGGCTCTTGGGCCTGCACCGCATCAACCGCGGCCAGGCCAAACGGCGGATCGGCAGCGGCCGGGTGGTGCGACAGGGACAGGGATGGGAATGACGCCCGGAGGGCCGAACCTTGATCCCTCACGGCCAACTAGGGCCGGCTGTTCTGGCTCGAGCGCAACTGCAATATCGTAGTTTTAGGGCTCAATTGCAACCGCGATGCCCAATCGCGCGACGGGCTGGCCGCTGGTGCGCGTAACCTTCCGGGCTGGACAAAGGCGCACGGCGGCTCCAAAAACGCGCCACCGGCCATTTGAAAGCCTTTGAAGGAGCTTCGAAAGATCGCCCGTCGCCCCTTGATTGTCGTGCCGCGCATTGTCCTCGCCTCGATGGCCATCTGGGCTGTGCTGGCTATTGCCGCCGCTGCATTCGATTATGAGCAGTGCGGCAGCGGCAAGCGGGTCACCTGCGTGGTCGATGGCGACACATTCTGGGTGCGTGGCGAGAAGGTGCGCATCGTCAATATCGACACGCCGGAAATCCAGTCGGCCAAATGCGACGCCGAATTGCGCCTGGGCCATGTGGCTGCCCAGCGCCTGGCCGAACTGCTGAGCGGCGGGCGGCTCTATCTGGGGCGGACGGGTTTTGATCGAAATGGACGGACGCTGGCCTATGTGCGGGTTGGCGGTGTTGACTTGGGCGAGGTGCTGATCGCCGAAGAACTGGCGCGGCCCTGGGAGGGCAAGCGCCGGAACTGGTGTTGAACTGACCGGAAACGCTTCCGGGGCGCGAAGCACCGAGGCGCCACGGCAATGTGCCGGCCATGAACAGCAGCGTCAATCACCTCACCGTCTCCCTCATGGCCGAGGCCGCCCCGGCCGGTACGGTTGCGCTATGCGCGGCGATCGGGCTGAGCGGCGCCGAACCTCCTGAATATATTCACCTGCTGCCCGCCGGCGAAATCCGCAGCGGCGACGGCCGTGGGCCTTATCGCATCCGCAATGTGCAGGCGCTGCTGGAAAAATTCTTGCAGGCCGGCGAGCGCCTGGTGATCGACGAAAACCACTCGACCGACCTGGCGGCGCCCAAGGGCCTGCCCGCGCCGGCCATGGGCTGGATCGTGGCGCTGGAAAATCGCGCCGACGGCATCTGGGGTAAGGCCGAATGGACGCCGCGCGGCCGGCGCCTGGTCGGCGGCCGCGCCTATCGCGGCATCAGCCCCGTCATTCTGCACGACAAGGCCGGCAATATCGATGCGGTGCTGCGCGCCAGCCTCGTGAATAAACCCAATCTCAAGGGTCTGGTGACCCTGCACCAGGAGCAAACCGACATGGACCTGCTTGCCAAGCTGATTGCAGCGCTGAAGCTGCCCACCGACACCAGCGAAGACGCGCTGGTCACCGCCATCACCACCCTGCACAGCCAGCAGGCCGATCACAGGATCGCCTTGCAGGCACAGGTCGATCCGCTGGCCGAAGCGGCCGGCCTGGCCAAGGGGGCCAAAGTCGAGGAGGTGGTGGCGGCCATCAAGCAGCTGGTTGCCAGCGATGCCGACGCAGCGACCATCGTGTCGCTCCAGGGCGAGCTGAAGACGCTGGGCACCGAACTCAATGCGCTGCGCGACGAAGGGCGCCGCAAGGCCGCCACCAGCTTCGTCGATGCGGCCATCGCCGCCAAGCGCGTCGGCGTCTCCGCGCAGCGCGAGCGCTTCATCGCCATGCACATGGCCGACCCGGCCGGCGCCGAGGCCATCATCAACGATCTGCCGGCGCTGGGCCGCAGCGCTGCGCTGCCGACGCCTCCGGGCAAGAGCGGCGATGGCAAGCGTGTGCTGACCCTCGAACAGGAGGCCGTGGTCTCCGCCATGCAGCTCAACCGCGACGCCTATATCGCCCAGCTCGACGCCCAAGAGCAGCGCGAAGCCGCGCTGTAGCCGCCGATCCCCAAAACAGGCGCGGCCACCGCCGCCGGATACGAGGAAGTTTGAAAATGGCACTGACTGCCGACCGCAACACCCCGCGCCGGGAAGGCGATAACCGCGTCGATGGCCTGGCGGCCAGCGTCGTCGTCTTCGGTGGCGCCATCCTGATGCGCAACGCCGCGGGCTACCTGACCAAGGGCGCTACGGCGACCGACCTGGTTGGCGCTGGCGTCGCCATGGAGGCCAGGACCGGCGGCGCCAATGCCGGCGACGAGGTGATCGAGTGGCGCGCCGGCCGGTTTCGCTTCAAAAATTCGACCTCTACCGACGCCATCACGATCGCCGATATCGGCAAGATCTTTTACGTCGTCGATGACGAGACGGTGGCGAAAACCAGCGGCACCAATACCCGCTCGATCGGTGGCTTCGTCGAAGATGTCGATGACCAGGGCGTGTGGTGCGTCTTCGACGAGGCGGCCGTGCAGGCCTATCTCGCCGGCGTCGCTAACCCGGCGATTTAGCCGCAGCTTCGCCGTCCCTCGATCGCTCTCCAGCAAGGAACTCCGTCATGAAAGTCATCAATTCGGCCGTGCTGGCCGCCGTCAATACCGGCTTCTCCACCGCTTTTGCCGACGGCCTGGCCCAGGCGCCGAGCCAGTGGCCGCTGGTGGCCACGCAGGTGCCGTCGGTCGGGGCCGCCAACCAATATGCCTGGCTGGGTGACATCCCCGGCATGAAGAAGTGGGTCGGCCCGCGCCAGATCAATGCGCTCAAGGCCTACAACTACTTCCTGGAAAACGAGGACTGGGAAGACACGATCGCGGTCCCGCGCAAGAATATCGAAGACGATATGGAAGGCATTTTCGCCCCGCGCTTCACGGCCATGGGCCGGGCGGTCGGCGCAGCCAAGGATATGCTGGTCTTCGCTGCGCTCCGGAACGGCTTTTCGACCGACTGCTACGACAAGCAGAGCTTTTTCGACACTGACCATCCGGTCTTGAACGAAGCGGGCGAAGTGGTCTCGGTAGCCAATACCGATGCCGGTTCCGGGGAGCCCTGGTTCTTGATCGACTCCAAACAGCCGATCAACCCGATCATCCTGCAAATGCGCAAGGAGGCCCAGTTCGTCGCCAAGGACGATCCGCGCGACGATCGGGTCTTTATGAATGGCGAATTCGTCTATGGCGCCGATGGCCGCTGGACCGTCGGCTATGGCTTCTGGCAGTGGTGCTGGGGCTCCAAGCAGACGCTGGAAGCCTCCCGCTACAAGGCGGCGCGGCAGGCCCTCACCAGCATGAAGGGCGATTATGGCCGGCCGATTGGCGTCATGCCCGACACGCTCATTGTCGGCCCTGCCAATGAAGAAGCCGGGCGCAAGCTGCTCAATTCGGAAAACACCGCCGGCGGCGAGACCAATCCGTGGCGCGGCACGGCCAAGCTGGTCGTCGTGCCCTGGCTCGCCTCCTAGACACCTTCGGCCGGGGCACCTCGTCCGCATCCCCCCGGCCGTTCCCGTCGTCCGTCTCAACCGGGCGGCGGGTCTTCCGAGAGCCGTCCATGGCGACGGCTGCCGCAAGACCCGAAAGGAGGCCCTGATGGCCAAACGTCCCACCGCAAAGGCTGCTGCCCCCAAGATTTCGCCGCCCGCCGGCATCCTGGCCGAGTGGATGGCTGCACGCGACACATTGCGCCAGGTCACCGTGGCGGCGGCCGAAGCGCAGGCGGCGATCGCGGCGCTGGCGGCGGATGCCAGCGACGCTGACAAACACAATGCCCAGGCCAAACAGGCCGAGACGATCGGGCTGGTCGAAGCGGCGGTCGCCGCCGTTATTGCGCTGCCCGACCTGCCTGACCTGGCCACGCCGGTCGGGACGCAGGAAACCCCGCCCGCCGACCGGCCGGATACGCAAGCTGTCGTGCTGCCGGTTGATGCGGATGTGCCCGCCGAGGCGCTGCGCGAGGTCAGCGTGCGCGGCCCCAAGGCCGGCCGCTACCGTTGCGGCGGGCACTTCGTCGAGGCGTGGCAGGTGTTGCGTGTCAGCAAAGGGACCTTCGACCGCCTCAAGGCCGACCCGGCCCTGACGGTGGTGCTTAACGACTGACAGTTTCGCGGGGTGGGGAAGTGGCCATCCCACCAGGTTCATACCCTCGGAGATCGCCGGGTGCGAATCCTGCCCCCGCAACCAGAATACCCAGAGCGCGCCTGCCGATCTGCGCGTCATTGAAGGAGCGGGCTGCAGCGGCAGGGCGGCTCTTCCAGAATAACCAGGATGGTCCGGTACGGCTCGCAAGGCCCACGGCGGTCAACCTCTCCCGCAAGGGACATTGGAGACCTGAGACACGGGGCAAAGCCCGCCATCCGCCACCAGTTTGCCATGGTCTGCCCACTCCGGCGCCACGGCGAATACCTCGGCTCCGGCATGGCTGACGCTCCATGCTGGGGTCGAGGACCAACCGGAAGGGAGACAGCAGATGCAGCGCAAGATTGGCGACCTGGTGGACCATCGCCTCTCCAATGCCCACGACCGCATCGATGCCGTCGCCGTCCAGCCGGACGACACCCAGATCGTGCGCCTGGATGGGCGCGATTGCTGGGTCTTCGCGCGGGACACCGTCGCCGCGAAAGAGGGCTGACTGGCAATGCCCTATTGCACCATTGCCCAACTGATCGACCGCTATTCCGAACGGTTCCTCGTCGAACTGTCGGACCGGGCCGATGCGGCGCCGGAGACGCCGGCCGTCGATAGCGGCCTGTTCGATCGCGCGATTGCCGACGCCTGTGCCGAAATCGACGGCTATCTGCTGGGCCGCTATCGCCTGCCCATCGATGCGCCGCCGCCGCTGCTGATCGACCTGGCGCAGCGCATGGCCATCTACAAGGCCCATGCCGCCATCGTGCCGGAGAAGATCCGCGACGATTACAAGGATGCGCTCAAGACGCTGCTGCTGATTGCCCAGGGCGCCATCCGCCTGCCGGGCCTCGATGGCGCCGAAAGCACCGGCTCGGGCCTGGCCGGCGGCGTGCAGATGACCGCGCCGGACCGGCCGATGACCAACCAGACGATGAAGGGCTATATCTGATGGCCGGCCTGCGCATGGAAATCTCGGGCAAGGACGAAGCCCTGGCCGCGCTGGGCGAAGCCCTGGCCCGCATGGACCGGCCTGGGCCGCTCTTTGATGAGATCGGCCGCATGCTGACCGTTTCGACCCAAAAACGCTTCGAGGCGGGCATCGACCCGGAGGGCAATTCCTGGCCCAAATCGCTGCGCGCCAGGCTGACCGGCGGCAAGACCCTCGTCGATACCTCCAATCTTATGGGCTCGATCACGCATGAGGCCAGCGACGAGGGCGTGGCGGTGGGCACCAATGTCATCTATGCCGGCCCGCACCAGACCGGCGCCACCATTGTCGCCAAGACGGCCAAAGGCCTGCGCTTCGAGATCGAGGGGGCCTGGGTCACCCGTCAGTCGGTCACCCTGCCGCGCCGCGCCTTTCTCGGCCTCGATGAGGATGATGAAAGCGATATCGTCGCCCTGACCGGCGATTTCCTTGTGGCTCCGCTGGGCGGGGCCGATGCGGAGAGCGTCGATGGCTGATCCCACCGATATGTTGTCCGTGCTCAAGGCGCGGGTCGAGACGGTCGAAGCCTGCCAGGGCCGCACCGAAGAAGCACTGGACCTGGCGGCCCTGCTCAATACCGGCCAGGTGCCCAACCGGCCGGTATCGGCCTGGGTGCTGCCCTCGGGTTTGCGACCGCGCAGCCAGGGCGACGCCGGCGCCGGCGCGTTCACACAAGCGGTGGACGAGCATTTCGCCGTGGTCATCGCATTGCGCAGCGGCGGCGACCGTACCGGCCGGAAGGCTGCACCGCGGCTCAATGTCCTCGTCTGGTCGCTGGTGGAGGCAGTCGCCGGTGCCGATCCGGACGAAAACGGCGTTCCCGGCGTCTTCCGCCTCGTCGGTGGCCAGCTCCTCGCGCTCAAGGCCGGCCTCGTCACCTACCAGATCGATTTTGCGCTCCAGCTTCAATTGAGGATTGTCTGATGGCCCAGAAACAACCGTCGGCCGCAGAAATTCGTGCCGCCCGGTCGGCGCGGCGGAATGCCAGGCTGGCGGCGATGCCGCCGGCACCGGCCCAGGGTGGCGCCTATCGGCTCGATGGCACCGGGAAGCTGGTTCGAGAGAGCGTCGAGACGGCTGCGAAGGAGGCTCGATAAATGACCATATTCTGGAAATCGAAAATCCTGCTCGCCAAGATCGAAGCCAGCTACGGCACCGACGCGGCGCCGACCGGCGCGGACAATGCGATCCTGGCCACCAATGTCAGTCTTTCCCCCATGGAGGGCCAGGACGTCAGCCGCGAACTCGAGCTGCCCTGGCTGGCCGCCCAGGCCACCATTCCGGCCGGCCTGTTCTCGCGGCTCACCTTTCGCGTCGAGCTGGTCGGCTCGGGAACGGCCGGTGTCGCGCCAGCCTGGGGCGTGCTGCTGCGCATGTGCGCGGCCAGCCAGACGGTCGTGACCGACACCTCGGTCACCTATCGACCGGTGACCGACAGCCATGAGAGCGGCACCATCCATTTCTGGGTCGGCCCGACCCGTTACGTGCTGCGCGGCACGCGCGGCACGGCAGTCATTCGGCTCAATGCGCAGGGTATAGCCGTCCTCGAATTCACGTTTACCGGCCTTTTCGCCCAGCCCAGCGACGTGGCGCGGCCGACGCCCGATCTTACCGCGTTTCTGCGGCCGAAAATCGTCTCGTCGGCCAATACGCCAGTCTTTACGGTCGATGCCATCCCCCTGGTGATGCGCAATTATGCGGCCGATCTGGGCAATGACGTGCAGACCCGTTTCCTCGTCGGCGCGGAGAATGTGCTGATCGTCGATCGGCCGCGCGAACTGGTCAGCTTCCAGGTCGAGGCGGTGCCGCTCGCCACCTATGACCCCTATGCCGCAGCGCTCGATGAGGACGAGTTCTTGGAGATCGAAATCCAGCACGAGGACACCGCCGGCCGCACCATTACCTTGACCCACCCGGCCACCCAGCCGCAGCGCCCGGGCGGTCTCGCCAACCAGCAGAACATCACCGAATGGCCGCTGCGCCACGTGCCTCAGCCCGTCAATGGCAACGACCAGTGGGCGCTGGTGCTCACCTGACCCCTTTTCCGGAGAAGCGTCATGTTCAATGTCGATGAAGTTCCAGTCTTCCAGGTCCCGGTCCCGGTCATTGCGCCCGGGGGCATCGATCAGAGTTTTCAAGCCTCGTTCGAGGCGCTGATGATCGACGAATTCAGCGGCTTTAATCTGTCCACCCCCGATGGTTGCACCGCCTTTCTCGAGCGCGCCTGGCTCAAGGTTGACGACGTGGTCGATAAAGATGGCAATCCCGTGCCCGACAGCACCGAGCTGCGCGCACGCATTGCCAACATGCCCTGGTGTCGCGCGGCGCTGGTCCGGGCCTATCTCGATGGTCTGCAGCCGGCTGCGCGGGGAAACTGATGGCGGCGGCCCGCGCCTGGGTGTCGGGAGAGCTGGTCGCCGCGCCCCGGGAACAGATTGATGGCGACGGCGCCATCGCCGATGCCATGGCCTGGGGCGCCACGCCGGAGGAACTGGCGGGCCTGCGCCGGCACCTGGCCATGCCGGCCACCGGCGGCGGAATGCGAGTCTGGCGCCACAATGTCGATATCGTCACCGCTTTCCTGCTCATTGCCAGCCAGTGGCGCACTCACCTGGCCATCATTGATGGGCGTCCGACGACGGTTTGGGATGGCCTCGATTATGCCGGTGTCCGCGCCGGCCTCGCGGGCTGGCGACTGCGCATCAATGCCGACCTTTGGGCTGGGCTAATGGTCATGGAACAGGCGGCCCGCCGCGCGCTCAATGAGGCACGAGCATGAGCCTGCGCGTTGCCCTGGTCATCGATGGCGACCAGACCGGCGCCAAGCAGGCGCTGGAAGACACGGCCTCGGGCATTGATAAGCTCGACAAGGCCGCCGGCACGGCCGCGCCCAAGGTCGATGCCGTGGGCGATGGTCTGGCTCTGGTGGCCGACAAGGGCGGCGACGCCGCCGGCAAGGTCGAGGCATTGGGCAGCGCCATCGACCAGGCCAGCCCCAAATTCGGCGGGCTGCGCGATCTGGCGCTCGGTGCGGTCGGCGGCATTGCCGGCGCACTGGCCTCCGAAGCCGTTGGCTGGGCGACCGGCGCGGTTACGGGCGCAGTCCGAAATTACGTCCTCGAGGTGACCACTTCGGGCCCGCAGGTCGAACGGGCGCTGAAAAACCAGGCGGAACTGATCGAGCGCATCAAGGGCGCTTTCGAGGGCGCCCAGGGCGCGGCGTCGAACTATGGCACCGTAACCCCGTCGCTGCTGCGCTTCGAGCAGCAGCAATCCATCACCGATCTGCAGTCCGCCTTTTCGCGCCAGCAGGAGGACCTGCTGTCGGGCGGCTTCTGGGGCAGCAATGCCATCCAGGCCGGGCAAGGGCCGGCCGGCTCGCCGCTGCAGCGGCTCGTCGCCGATTTCCGCCGTGAACTGGCCGAGGGCGAGGCCGATGTCATCGCGTTTCGGGGCAAGGTCACCGACCTTGCCGAAACGCTCAGCACGGACGATCCCGGCCGGCGCTATGCCACGGCGATCCTGGAAGACACGGAAAAGCTCGCCGAAGTGCAGGCCGAACTGGAGCGGGCCAAGGATTTGCTGGCCGGCCTGCAGGGCAATGCGGATGCGGCAGCGACCGCCCTGGGTGGCGCCGCCGATGATTATGCGAGTTTGGGCACCAATGCCGGCAATGCCGGCATTGGCCTCAACCAGGCCGCCGGCGGTATCGAGGCCTCGGCCAATGCGGCGCAGGCGGCGATCGCGCCGCTGAGCCAGATCGATGGATTGCTGGCCTCGATCGGCGCCAGGGGTGGCGTGCCGCAACAAAGCAGCGCCGCGCTGCCGCTCGAGCTGCCGGGCTATGCGGCTGGCGGGGCGACGCCGGAGGGCCCGGCGCACGAAATTGCCGGGGTCGTCCACAAGAATGAATTCGTGTTCGATGCGGCCGCCACTGCGCGGATCGGCGTCGACACGCTTGAGGCCCTGCGCTCGGGCAGCCTGCCCGGCTATGCGGCTGGCGGCGTTGTCGGCGCCGCAGCCGCCCGGCCGAGTACCGGTCTATCGTTGAGCAATTCCAATCCGCTGGCCTGGCTGCTGGGCGGTTTTTCCGACCTGCCGGGCCTGATCGAGGGTGCGCGAGGGGCCGTCCTCTCGTTTTTCTCCGATGTCGAGCAGGCGCAGGCGGCCGGCCAATCGACCTGGGAGGCCTGGGGCAATGCGGCCAACAACGTGCTGGCCTCTTTGGCGCGCAAGGCGCAGGAAATGGTGGTCAACGGCGTCTTCGATCTCCTGCTGGGGGCGTTGACCGGCGGTCTTCCCGGCCTTGGCGGCGGCGCCGGGTTGCGGCTGGGCTTCCAGGTCGGCGTCGGTCATGAGGGTGCCCTTATCGGGGCCGCCGCGACGACGCGCCTGGTCGATCCTTCGGTCTTTGCCGCAGCGCCACGCCATCATACCGGCACGCCGGCGCTCGGCTCGGGCGAGGTGCCGTTCATCGGCATGGCGGGAGAGGAGATCGGCTGGCCGTCCGATCTGGCCCGCAAATATGGCGGCGCTGGCGCCAATGTCGAAATCCATATCCATCCCACGCCCGGCCAGACGGCCAGTGTCGAGGAAAGCGACAATAATAAAGGCGGGCGCCGGGTCGATATCATGTTGGGCGAAGCGGTGGGCAAGGCGATTTCGACGCCGCGCGGTCCGGCGCAACGCGCACTGGCCGGCGCCGGCGCATTGGTGTCCCGATGAGCGTGCCGCAATTTCCCCCCGAACTGGATCGGCCGCTGCGCGACGGCTTTTCGCTCGACGACGGCGAAACACGCCGGCTGTTCCAGCCCGACGCGGCGCCGCTGGTGCCGCGGGCCCGCTATTCGAGCGCGGCGCGGCCGGTCGCCATGACTTTGATCCTCGACCGCAATCAACTGGCAATCTTCGATCGGTTCTACAATGACGAATTGGGTCGTGGCGCCCGGGTTTTCATCATGCCCGATCCCACGACCGAGGGCTGGCCGCTGCTGGCGGCCGATGGCGCGCCGTTGCTGACCGCCGATGGTCGGCCGATCCTGCTCGCCGGCACCTGGTTGTGCCTGTTCGGCAAGAGCCTGCCCAGCCGCCGGCCGGTCGGCGTGTCGTTCAGCGTCTCGTTCACCCTGGGGGTTTTGCCATGAGGTCGGTATCGCTCAATGCGCGCCTGGCGGCGGATGCCCAGGGCTCGGCCGAAATCGAAGTGGTGCTCTTCCGCATCACGCATCCGGACCTCGGCGCACCGATCAGGCTCTCCACCGATCCAACCGAACGGCTCTCGATCGACCCCTTGCGCTATGGGACCCGGTCGAGCTGGCTGACGGAAGATGGCTCGCCCTACCTGTTCGTGCTGGTTTCGGCACTGGTTCCGGACGACAAGGCCGACGCGCCGGCGACGGCGCGGCTGAGCTTTGCCAATGTCGACAATTCCATCGCGGCGCTGCTGCGCGGCTTCACCACGCCGGCCGTGGTGGATATGGCGGTGGTGCTGGCCGCATCGCCCGACCTGGTCGAATTCGAGCAGCGCGGCCTCGACCTGGTCTCCGCCGAGGGTGCCGATGACCTGGTTACGCTCAGCCTCTCGCGGGACAGGCTGACCGCCGAACCCTGGCCATCGGGCAAGATGACGCGCTCGCGTTTTCCGGGGCTCTGGCCATGAGGGAGATGGCACTGCACCGCTGGCCCGAACTGGTAGGCCTGCCCGTTATCGATCGCGGCCGCAGCCGCGCCGGCGTCGATTGCTGGGGCCTGGTCAGGCTGGCCTTCGCCGAACTGGCGGGCATTGATCTGCCCTCCTATGCCGGCGATTATCTTTCCAGTGCCGAAATGGCGGAAATCGACGGCCTCATCGGTGCGGCAAAGTCCAGCCCATCCTGGCAATGCATCGCCCCGGCGGACGCACGGGCAATGGATGTCGTATTGTTCCGGCGCGGCCGGTTCGATGCGCATGTGGGCCTCGTCGTCGATCCACGACGTCAATTGATGCTGCACGCGGCCGAGCGCCATGGCACGCGCGCGGAAACCTGGACCGGTGCGCGCTGGGCGCCACGGCTTGCGGGCTTCTGGCGGCACCGGGAGCTGATCTCATGAGCGTGCCGGTGCTGGCCATGCCCATGTTCGATCCCGGCCAGGGCCGGGTGCGGCTCGACCTGCCCGAGGGCCTGACCCTGGCCGAAATGGTCCATCTGGCTCTGGGTGAGCTGGCCGAGAGCCAGCGCCTGCGCCTGCGGGTGGCGCTGAGCGATGGCCGCGGCCGCTTTGCCCTTGTGCCGGCCGCCAATTGGTCGCGCGTGCGGCCCAGGGCCGGTATCCAGGTGGTGTTGCGTTTAGTGCCGGCCGAGGATGCATTGAAAAGCGTGCTGACCATCGTGGTTTCGGTGGCGGCCATCGCCCTGGGTCAGATCTGGGCTCCGGTCATTGCCGGTGCGTTGGGCTTCGGTGGCTCGGCCCTGGCCGTGGGCCTGATTTCCGCCGGCATCACCATCGGCGTCAATGCGCTGGGCGGCCTGCTCATCAACGCGCTGGTGCCTATGCGCTCATCCTCCTCGAGCACAGGCCGCGGCCGCGACGCGGAGCGGCCGACCTTTGCCATTTCCGGCTGGCGCAATCCGCTCAATCCGGGCGGCATCGTCCCGGCCATCATGGGCCGCCACCGGGTCGCCCCGTGCTTTGCCGCCTCCAACTGGACCGAGATCGTCGGCGACGATCAATATGTGCGCGCGCTGTTCCTGTTGGGCTGTGGCCCCTTGGCCATAGAAGACCTGCGGATCGGCGAGACGCCGATCGCCAGTTTCAGCGACGTGGAGATCGAAATCCGCAGCGGCTATGCGGACGATGCGCCGTCGCGGCTGTACCCGAGCCAGGTTCTCGAGGAAAATCTTGGCGTCGAACTGCGGCGCGATTATCCGCGCGACAGCGCCGGCGCTCCGGTCACCGGTGGCGGCGCGGGCCCGGAGGCGCCGGTCTCGCGCGCCACGGCCAGCGACATCGCCGAGGCAGCCATCATTGTCGGCTTTCCCGCCGGCCTCATCAGTTTCGACAATGCCGGCAATCGCCAGAGCCTGTCCGTGGTGATCCGGGTCGAGCAGCGGCCGATCGGCGGCGCCTGGGCGACGGTCCACACGCTGACCTTTACCGGGCGGCAGACCGAAGGTTTCTTCAGGGTCTATCGCTGGACCCTGCCGGCACGCGGCCGCTACGAAGTGCGCCTCACCCGCGTGACCGAGGAACGTACCAGCACGCAACAATCGGATCGTTCGGTCTGGGTCGCTCTGCAGGGGTTCCGGCCGGAATATCCAATCGCGTTCCACAAGCCGCTGGCCCTGCTGGCCCTGCGCATCAAGGCCACCCATCAGCTCAATGGCGCTCTCGATACTGTCAATGTGGTGGCCACGCGCATCTGCCCCGATTGGGACAAGGCCAGCGGGACCTGGATTACCCGCGAAACACGCAATCCGGCTTCACTGTTCCGCTTTGCGTTGCAGGGCGCGGCCGCGACCTTCCCCGAGCCCGACGCCAATCTCGATCTCGACCTCCTGGCGGAATGGCACGAATTCTGTACCGCTCGCGGCCTCAAATATGACCGCATCCACGATTTCGAGGCGAGCCAGTGGGACGTTCTCGCCGATATCGCCGCGGCCGGCCGGGCCACGCCCCGGCATGACGGCCGGCGCTGGGGCGTCATCATCGACCGGGCCGGCGAGCCGATCATCGATCACATCAACGGTATCAATGCGTCCAGCTTTAGCTGGTCGCGCACCTATTTCCGTCCACCCGACGCCTTTCGGGTAACCTTCCTCGACAGTACGGCCGACTACCGCTCGGCCGAGCGCGTCGTGCCCTGGCCCGGCGGCGCCGGCGACATCGAGGTCACCCAGGCCATCGACCTGCCGGGCGTCACCGATCCGGCGCAGGTCTGGATCGAGGCGCGTCGGCGCATGCACGAACTGACCTGGCGGCCGGACCGGTTCACCGCCATGCAGGCCGGCGCCGCGCGGCAGGCGACACGGGGCGACCGCGTCCTCGGGGCGTTCGATACGCTTGAACACACGCTGGCGGTGCGCCGTGCCAGGCGCATCATCGGCAATCTGATCGAACTCGATGGGCCGATCGATATGGTCGAGGGTAAGGCCTATGCCTGCCGCTATCGGGTCTTCGGCGATGGTGACGCCTTGCAGAGCCTGGTGCGCAGCGTCATCGTCAATGCCGGCCGGCATGACGCCATCACGCTGACGGGCACCGGCGCCATGCCCGATGAGGGCGAGCCCATCCATTTCGGCGAAGCGGGCAAGGAAAGCGTCGCGCTGATCGTTACCGGTGTCGAAGCGGGCGAAGACATGACCTCCATCGTCACCGCCGTGGCCGAGGCTCCGGAAATCGACGCATTGACCGACGCCGAAGTGCCCCCGGCATGGGATGGCCGTGTTGGCGGCGCGCTCGATAATGACACCGCCGCCCCGGCAATGCCTCTGGTGCGCGGCCTCGAAACTTATGCCGATGGCTTTTCGGTGCTGCTCGAGCCTGGCGCCAGCCCGGTCGTCGTCGCCAGCTATGCCCTCCGCCATCGCCTCAATGGCGCGGTGGCCTGGTTGGCGCCAGTCACCGGCGCGGCCGGGTCCGGCGCGCTCACCGTTGGGGGCTACGCGCCGGGCGACCTGATCGACTGGCAGGTGCAGGCCATTTCGGCCGGCGGCGTCGGCTCCGACTGGACCGACATTGCCCATGTCGGCGTGCCGGTTCCGCCCGCCGCGCCCGATCCGGTCGTTTCCGCCTCGATCATTGCCGGATTGGGCAGCGCCAGCCTGGTGCTGGCGACCCCGGCCGACGAGAGCGTCACCGAGGTGCGCATCTACCGCAACAGCATCGATTCGTTCGGCACCGCCAACCTGGTCGCCGTTCTCGATGGCGTGCTGGCCTCGGCAAGCTATGCCCATATCGATGGCGACGCGACCCGGATCAACCTTGTCGCGGCGCCCGGCTTCGATGACGCCGGACCTTGGGACACGGGCAGCGGCTGGACCATCGACACGGGGAGGGCGACAAAGACGCCCGGCACCGCCGCGGCGCTGCAGCAGGCTATCGCGCTCGAGGCCGGCAAAACCTATCGCTATCGGGTTCTGGTCACAGATCGCGCGGATGGCGCGGTCGGTATCGGCCTTGCGGGCGGCAGCGCTGTCGATGGGCCCGCCTGGTCGGCCGATGGCGCCTGGACCGGCGTTCTGGTCGCCGCCGCGGGCAACGATGCCCTGACCTTCGCGGCCGATGCCGATTTCGACGGCGCGCTCGATGACGTCGTGCTCTTCGAGCAGACCGCGACGACATTGCCGCAGGGCCAGCACTACTACTTCATCACCACCGCCAATGCCGAGGGGCTCGAAAGCCCGCCCCACGGCCTGCCGGTCATCGACATCATTTAAGGAGTCCAGCCATGTCTCTCGCCGGCGTCACGTCCACCGCTCTTACCGCTCGCGCGGTCGTCGACCAGGTCCTGGGCAATCGAAACGCCTTGGGCGAGCGGGAAACAGTGGTCATCAATATCGACGCGCTGGCCAACCTGCTGCTCCAGCATGCCCCGCTCAAGTCGGTCGGCGCCAATGCCGGTCTTTATGCGAGCAAGGCGGATTTGCTGGCCGATCTCGATCACGACGCGCCGTTCATGGGCTGGGTTTACGACGATCCGATTGCCGCCAATCGCGGCATCTACCGGCTGGTCGATGGCGCGCCCAAGACCTGGGTCTATGCGATGCCGCTGCCCTATGGCGTCGTGCGGCTCACCAATGCCGGCGGCGACGCCAACGCCCTGACGGCCAATACGCTGCTGTCCCTGGCCGGCGACATGGCAACGATCGGCCTCTTGCCGATTATGGCGGACAATACCGGCCCCGTGACGCTCGACCTCAATGAGGCGGGTGCCAAGCCGCTTCTCGGCGCCATCGGAACGCCAATTCCGCCGGGCGGGCTGAAAGCGGGCATGCTGGTGGCCTTTATCGACGGTGGCTCCGCCTACCGCCTGCTCACCGACACGGACAGCATCATCAACCGCCAGGCGGCCGAAGCCAAAGCGGCCGAGGCGGGCGGCTATGCCGCGGCGGCTGACGCCGCACGGGTGCTGGCTCAGACCGCCCGGACCCAGGCCGCTGGCGATGCCGCGGCGGCCCTGGCTGCCAAGCTTGACGCGATCGCCGCCTCCGAGGTCAGCAGCGTCGACCATTGGGCAGACACCAAGGCCGATGCCGTCGACGCGCTGGACGATTATGCCGAAGGCGACGTCGTCGGCGTGTTCACCGACGAGACGGCCGAGGGCGGCCGTGTGCTCTACAAAGTCGAGGGTGGCGCTCTGGTGCCCAAACTCGACGCCGATGCCCGCATTCGTTCGATGATCGGTCTGCGCTCCCGGTTTCGCGCCAATTCGCGCAGCGCTGCCGCCGCCCTGAACCTAGCGGCCGTGGATACGGTCGAAATCGATCGCTTCTCGGACGCCGCCCCGCGGGAGCGGGCACTCTACGTCAAGACGGATGCCGAGCCCGCCCACAGCGCCAAGTTCCAGGCCGCCGATGGCAGCTGGTTCGAGTTGGCGGAGCGCAACCCCACCCTGCGCATGTTCGGGGCCTTCGGCGACGGCGCCGTCAACGAGTCGGGCTATCCGACCGGCGCGGGCACCGACGACACGGCCGCGATCGAAGCCTGGCTGGCCTATTGCAGCGCCAAAGGCATTGTGCTGGCGCTGCCTGGACCCGGCGTTTTCGTGCAGAAGGGTCCGGTCAGCTGCTTCATCGACCCGACCGTCTCACCCTTTGCGCTCAAAATCCGCGGGGACGTGGTGCGCGGCACGATTTTCGCCATCACCTATTCGGGCGTGGATTCGGTCGCCTGGACCGGTCACGACGCGGCAGAGCCTTCGCTGCGCGGACGGCGCCTGGAGCTCGAAGACCTCAGCTGGGTGGTGAGCGACAGCGTGCCCGATGGCGAAGGCCCGATCATCTTCGAGAAGCGCTATTGCACCGACCTCAAGATGAACCGGCTGCAGTTCGTCCATTACAAGGGCAATTCGGCCCTGCGCCTCTCGGCCGTCTATAATTCAGACTTCAGCGACGTCGTCGTTTGGGGCGCCGGCCATGACCGGCGCTGGCGCGATACCACCGACGTGCTGTTCAAGATCACCGCCGGCTCGAAGACGGTGGAAGCGTCGGAAGATCATTTCGACGCTGCCTGCGTTGGTCGCTCGCTGCTGTTGCGCACACCCAATGGCCGCGTGCTGGTCACCCTGCAATCGGTGGAGAGTGCCACGGCGGCCACGGCCACCACGATTGCCGAATACGATCTCGACTTTGTTTTCGGGTGCTGGGAAGGGGCCATTGCCTCGATCGACGAGGGGGCGACCGCCCTGGTGTTCGATACGCCGGTCCTTGATGCCGCCATCCATGTGGGCCGCAATGTCAAGGTGCTCGAAGCACGCGCCGGCTCGGCCGGCGGGGCGCTGGGCAGTACGGATGGCGTGCGGCCGCTGCAGGCCAGGATCGTCGCGGTCAGCGGCGACGGCCTCACCGCCACGCTCGACCGCCCGGCTTCCGCCGACGCCAGCGGCGTTTATGTCGGCTTTTCGCCGGCCGTCGACATTTTCGACGAGGACGATTCGGAAACCAACGATCTGGAGATGAGCGGCTTTCACGTCGAGCGCTTCAAAGGCATCGGCCTGTTCATCAGCGCGGCGGTAGTGCTGCGCATCCCCGAGGGCAAATGGCATGGGGAGTACAATTCGCAGGAGACCCAGGAAACCTCCCTGTTCCACGCGGTGTTCGACCGCTGCACCGGCTATGTCAGTGGCGACTTCGAGGGCCGCGCCGACAACGCGCTGGGGCAGATTTATGTCTGCGACCTGGTGAGCGGCCTCGAATTCCACAATGTCCAGGGCTCGCTGGTGCAGGACATGCCGCTCATTCGCTGGGACAACAGCGCCAGCTATGGCCTGCTCTCGCTCGATCTGCCGAGCCTTAACAATTACGTGTCGGGTCGCGGCATGGCCACGATGGTCTCGGCCCGCTATGCCCCGCCCGACAAGCCGGCGCCGCGCATCACCGGCCGGGTCTCGAGCTACAAGAACAGCTATGCCGGCCGCCGCTTCGATCCGGTTTATGCGGACCTCGGCGATTTCCCGTCGCCCTTTGCCTCGCTGCCGGCGACGGTCGCCGACAACACCACGACGGGTTTTGAGACCATCGCCTATGGCGGTCGCCCGGTGTTTCGCGGAGTGCATGCCCGCGGCGTCGTTGACGCGCCGACCCCGTCCCAGGCCAGCGACCCGCTGGTGAGTTTTGAGGGCTATGGCTATTCCGCGCTGGGCAATCTGGTCCGGGCCGTGGCCGTGGAAGCCGTGCTCAACGGCGCGCCCGTCAATGACGCCCTGCGCTCTGCGATTTCGTTCAAGGTGATGAATGCGGCGGCGGCGCTGATCGAGGTAATCAAGCTGACCGACGCGGGTCTGCTGCCGAGCGGTGATGGCGTGCAGGATTTGGGCTCGGCCACGCAGCGGTTCCGCCAGGCCAATATCCAGCGGGCGCGGCTGTTTCCCGGCTCGGGCGATAGTCCCACAGCCAACGGCGAACTCAACTTCGCCGCGGACGCCGGCAACCGCATCATGCGGTTCCGCTGGCGCGGCAGCGACGGCACCACGCGCCACCGGGCCGAGCACTTCTCGGACGCCCAGGACGATATCGTCTGGATTAAGGGCTCGGGCTCGCCGGAGGGGGTCGTCACGGCGGTGGTCGGCTCGCTCTACAGCGACAAGGTGGCGACCGGCGAGGTAGCGCTATGGATCAAGAAGAGCGGCGCCGGCAATACCGGCTGGGCGGCACTGGCCGTGGTCTAGACGGCCCGGCGAGATGGGGCACCGATCGCCCGGCGAGCCGGCTGTCGAGCCCCTTTCAAGATCAACTCGAAAGGCTTTCCACCCGGGTCGCAACGCTACAAATTCAAGTGTCCGACACTCCAAATTCAAGTGTCGCGCTACACCCGTCACCACCGGGCTCCGTCCCGGTGGTCCAGGCGATGCCGAGGCACCCCATGGATTGCCGGGACAAGCCCGGCAATGACGAGCGCGGGGGTGGGGAGTTTTCAACTCGCCATCTGGGAGGAGTCGGCGCACAGCGCCGGGTGAGGAGGCCTTAACATCGGCACCCGCCAAGACCACCCCTCTGTCATTCCCGCGAAAAGTGGGAACCTCCGTTTCACGCCACAAGGCACAAACCCCTCCCCCCGTCACCACCGGGCTCCGTCCCGGTGGTCCATGGGATTTTGAGGCACCCCATGGATTGCCGGGACGGAGCCCGGCAATAACGGCGGTGGAGGGTGGGGAGTTTTCACCTCGCCCTCTGGTGAGGGGGCGGAGCGGCGCGCTGGGTGGGGGTGGCCTTGGGGCTGGTGTTTGTGAAGGGCGCCTATTTGCATCAGACACCTGCTGAGAATCTGCGATAATTCTATATGATGGCAGCGAGCACGCCAAACGGAGTGGCCCGATGGCAGAAGATAGACGCTTCCGGAGCCGATCCGGTTTTGAGTGGCTGGAAGGGGGCCGCTGACCCATGCCCGAGACGATTCGCCTGACGATGCAGGAAGCGCTGGCACGGCTGGTGCCGCATATTCTGGAGATGGAGAGCGCGGCGCAGGGCGCGCGGGTCGCCATCGGGCTGGCGGGCGGGCCGGGCACGGGCAAATCGACGCTGGCCGCTGAACTGGTCAACCTGCTCAATGCGGTGCATCCGGGCAGCGCGGCGCTGGTGCCCATGGACGGCTTCCACATGAAGCATGCCAAGATCGAGGCCATGGGCCAGACCGATTACAAGGGCGCCCCGCACACTTTCGAGGGCGCGGCCTTCGTCAGTTTTCTCCACCACCTCAAGCAGGCGCGCGAAACGGTGAGCGGGCCAGGCTATAGCCGCAAGATCGAGGACGTGGTGGAGGACGCCTTCCGGGTCGGGCCGGAAGTGAAAGTCCTCATCGTCGAGGGCAATTACCTGTTGCTCACCCAGGGCCCCTGGGCCGGAGTGAAGCCATTGCTGGACTATACCGTCTTCATCCACGTGCCCCGCGAAACGGTGCGGGCGCGGCTGTTGAAGCGGCATGGCGAGGAGGGCCTGTTCACCGCGGAGCGCAACCGGGCCCATATCGAGCGCAACGACCTGCCCAATTACGACCTGGTGGAGGGCTCCAGGGACAGGGCGGACGTGGTGCTCGAGATGGTGGATGAATGAGCGGGGCCGATTCTGCTCGTCGCTGAAATGATCTAGAAGAAGCCGCTTGTTGTCCCCAGTCCTTTTTCCGCGCCGTTTTCCATGACCTCTTCCGTTCATCGCCCGCAATATCCCTTCGAGGTCCGCTCCGCCGATGTGTGGCGGATCGCGCTGCCGGCTTCGATCGCCTTCATCACCGAACCGCTGGTGGGGCTGGTGGACATTACCGTGATCGGGCGGCTGGGCGAGGCGGCGCTGTTGGGCGGCTTGGTGCTGGGCGCCCTGGTCTTCGACGTGCTGTTCTCGCTGGCCTATTTCCTGCGGATCGGCACCGCCGGGCTGGTGGCCCAGGCCATCGGCGCGAAGGACCCGCGCGATGGCCTGCTGCATGTGAGCCGGGCCCTGGTGCTGGGCGTGGGGCTGGGACTGGTCATGATCGGGCTGGCGGTGCCGATCCTGTGGGTCGCGGTCGCATTGCTGGCGCCGGACGCGGCGGTCGAGGCGGCGCTGGGGGATTACTTTTTCTGGCGCATCTGGTCGGCGCCGTTCGCGCTGGTCAATTACGCACTCTTGGGCTGGTTCTATGGGCGGGCGGCGGCGCGCACCGGCATGATGCTGCAATTGCTGCTGCATCTCATCGATATCGCGCTGTCCATCTGGTTCGTGCATGGGCTGGGCTGGGGCGTGCCGGGCGCGGCCCTGGGCACGGTGATCGGGCAGGTCGCGGCAGCCGGTGCGGGCCTGACCCTATTGGCGCGCCATTATGGCGGACCGGGCGCGCTGCTGGCGCGGATCGCGCCGGGGGAATTGCGCGACGCCGCCGGCATAAGGCGCATGTTCGGGCTGAGCCGCGACCTGATGATCCGCTCCATGGCGCTGATGGGCGCCTATGCCGGCTTCGCCGCCCTGGGCTCGCGCATGGGCGAAGTGCCGCTGGCGGCCAATGCGATATTGCTCAACCTGCTCATGGTGGTGGGGTTCTTCCTGGACGGCATCGCGCAGGCGGCTGAGCAATTGAGCGGCAAGGCGCTGGGCGCCAATTGGCAGCCGGCCTTCGAGCGCACTTACGGGCTGTCGATGCTGTGGGGACTGGCCATCGCGCTTGGCCTGGGGCTGGCCTGGTATGGTGGCGGGCCCTGGGTGATCGGGGCAATGACGACCAGCCAGGAGGTGCGCGCCTATGCGCTCGACTACCTGCCGCTGGCGGCGCTCTGCGCGCTCACCTTCATGCCGGCCTTCGTGTTCGACGGCATCCTGATCGGCACCACGCAGAACGTGGTGATGCGCAATGGCATGGTGCTCTCGCTGGGCGTGTTCCTGGTCGCGGCACTGCTGCTGCCGCCTTTCCTGGGCAATGGCGGGCTCTGGGGGGCGCTGCATTGCTGGTTCCTGGCGCGCGGGCTGATCTATTGGGGGGCGCTGGAAAAGCGCAAGGCGGGATTGTTCGCCGCGGGATAGGGCGTTTTCAGAGCCGGGCGCGGCCGGCGGCCCAGTCGTCGGTTTTCGTGCCGACCAGTTCGGCAATATTCGCGGCACCGGCATTGCGGATGCCGGCAAGGACGCCGCGCTTCAGGCGGTCGAGCAGGTCGAGGCCGCCAAAGACCATGGCCGAATAGAGCTGGACGGCATTGGCGCCGGCCTCGAACTTGGCGAGGGCCGATTGCGGGGAATGGATGCCGCCCACCCCGACAATGGGCAGGGCGCCGACGCGCTGGCGCATCTGCGCCAGGCGCCGCGTGGACAGATCGAACAGCGGCCTGCCGGAAAGACCGCCGGTTTCGGCGGCGTTTTCGAGGCCCGAAACCGCGTCGCGCGAAATGGTGGTGTTGGAGACGATGAGCCCGTCGAGATCGGTTTCGCCGATGGCGCGGGCGATGGCATCCAGGGCCGCTTCGTCGAGATCGGGGGCGATCTTGAGCAGGACGGGCACGCGGGTTTTCGCCCTGGCGCGGGCATTGAGCACCTCCGCGAGCAGCCGGCGCAGGGCCTCGTCGGCCTGGAGGTTCCTGAGGCCCGGCGTATTGGGCGAGGAAATATTGACGGTGAGGTAATCGGCCAGGTCGGCGAAGCGGGTCACGCCGAGCACGTAATCGGCGACGAAATCGGCGCTGTCCTTGTTGGCGCCGATATTGACGCCCAGGGCCGCCGGGACGCGCAGGCCCCTGAGGCGCTGGAACACCGCCTCGTGCCCGTCATTGTTGAAGCCCATGCGGTTGATGACGCCATCGGCGGGGGCGATGCGGAAGAGGCGCGGGCGGGGATTGCCGGCCTGGGCGCGCGGGGTGACGGTGCCGATCTCGGTCATGCCGAAGCCCAGCAGGGCAAGCTGGCGGGGCACTTCGGCGTTCTTGTCGAAGCCGGCGGCCATGCCGAAGGGATTGCCCAGAGCGAGCCCGCAAAGATTGGTGGCCAGTTCGGGCGGATCGTCATGCTGCTGTTGCGGGGCGAGGCCGAGCCGCAGGGCGGCGATGGTGGCACCATGAGCGGTTTCGGGATCCATGCGCAACAGCGTGTCGCGCGTGAGATTGGCGAGGCCGGCATGGCGCAGCAGCGGCGAAAAGGCGGACAGGATCATCTTACGGCCTCGGGCAGGGTGCAATCGCCATTGCCCTCGACGCTGACCGGGGCTTCCCAGGCCATGGCGGAGAGAGGGAGCGGGCCGCCATGGAGATGAGGGAAAAGCTGGCCGCCGCGCGAGGGTTCCCAGACGAGGCCCGGCCCCAGATCGGCGGTGCGCACGGCCAGGACAACCAGGTCCGCCGCGCCCTTGAAATGCAGGCGCAGGGTTTCAGCCAATTGCGCGGCGGTGGAAAAATGCATGTAGCCATCGGCAAGGTCGATGGGCATGCCGGCAAAGCTGCCCGAACGACGCGAAGGCGCGAAGGTGGCCTCGTCGGCGATCTTGTAGATCAATCGCGGAATTTCGGACGTGGCGATTTCGGACGTAGCGATTTCGGTCATGGCGCGGCCCCGGCGGAAGCGTTCGGGCCCCGGGGTAAAGGGTAAAGGCTCTCTTTACAAGGTGGGGGTGGAGGCCTAGATTAGGATTGTTTTCCGCTTACAAGACTTAATTCCTCTCCGGACAGCCGGCATGCTTTCACACAGGGCCATTTGGGACGGTATCGACGCGCTAGCACGCCGCCAGGGCGTTTCCGTTTCGGCGCTGGCCAAGCTGGCGGGGCTCGACGCGACGGCGTTCAACGTTTCCAAGCGCATGAACAAGGACGGCAAGGCGCGCTGGCCCTCGACCGAAAGCATCGCCAAGATCCTCGAGGCGACGGGGGAGAGCTTCGAGAGCTTCCTGGGCGGCACCGGCGCCTATCTGCAACCGGGCGGCTTTGCCGAGCCGGTGCCGCGCACGGTGCCGCTGCTGGGGCTGGCGCAGGCGGGCGCGGGCGGCTTTTTCGACAGTGCCGGCTTTCCGGTGGGCCAGGGCTGGGACGAAATCGTGCTGCCCACGCCGGACGACAATGGCATCTATGCGCTGGAAGTCACCGGGGACAGCATGGAGCCGCTCTACCGGGAGGGCGACCGCATCGTCATCTCGCCGACCGAGCAGGTGCGGCGCGGCGACCGGGTGGTGGTCAAGACCCGCGACGGCGAGGTGATGGCCAAGATCCTGGCGCGCCAGAGCGCCCGGCAGATCGAACTGCATTCGCTCAATCCCGCCTATGAGCCCCGGCTTCTCGACCTCGGCGAGATCGAGTGGATGGCACGGATCATCTGGGCGAGCCAATGAGGATCGCCCCCATGGCACCGGCGGATGGCGCGGACTGGCTCATGCTGCGCCGTGCCCTCTGGCCAGGCAGCACCGAGGCCGAACATGCCGGCGAAATCGCGCACCTGCTCGAGAATGCGGACGAAACGATCAACCTCATGGCGCGGGACGCGGACGGCACCGCGCTCGGCTTTGCCGAAGCCGGCCTGCGCCATGACTACGTCAATGGCTGCGACACGTCGCCGGTGGCGTTCCTCGAAGGCATTTATGTGGTGCCCGAGGCGCGCCGGCGCGGATTGGCGCGAGCCCTGGTGGCGGCCATCGAGGCCTGGGCCCGGAAGATGGGATGCCGCGAATTCGCCTCGGACGCGCTGCTGGACAACCAGGCCAGCCACGCCATGCATGGCGCGCTGGGCTTTGCCGAAACCGGGCGGGTGGTATTTTTCCGCAAGGCGCTGCCCTGAAGCCCGCTCACGCGCGGGAAGGTGCCGGCCTGCCCCGCCGCACTGAAACGCGCCGGGATTTCGATTGAATTCAGGGCGCCAGGGACGGGCCGCGGCACCGCGAAGCTCGGCAGCGACCGGCCAGCCGGTTGCCCTCAGCGACACGCGCGGCTCCCCGTTCCTGGACTTACCCTCCGCATTATATGAGGGGGTCTTCCGACAAACACCAGCCCAAGGCCTCTCCCCCAGCGCGCCGCACCGACCTCTCCACCAGAGGGAGAGGTGAAAACTCCCCACCCTCCACCGCCGTCATTGCCGGGCTTGTCCCGGCAATCCATGCACTGTCTCAAAATCCCGTGGACCACCGGAACGAGCCCGGTGGTGACGGAGTGGTGGGGGTCGTGCCTTATGGCCGGAAACGGAGGTTTCTGCTTTCGTGGGGATGACAAAGGGGTAGTCCTGGCGGGCGTCGGTAAGGCCCCCTCACCCAGCGCGCCGCACCGACCTCTCCATCCAAGGGAGAGGTGAAAACTCCCCACCCTCCACCGCCGTCATTGCCGGGCTTGTCCCGGCAATCCATGGGGTGCCTCGGCATCGCCTGGACCACCGGGACGGAGCCCGGTGGTGACGGGGGAGGGGTTTGTGTCTTGTGGCCTGAAACGGAGGTTACCACTTTCGTGGGAATGCCAAAGGGGTAGTCCTGGCGGGTGCTGGGGTTAAGGCCTCCTCACCCGGCGCTGTGCGCCGCCCCAGATGGCGCGGTGAAAACTTCCCACCCCCCATCTCCGTCATTGCCGGGCTTGTCCCGGCAATCCATGCACTGTCTCAAATTCCCATGGACCACCGGGACGAAGCCCGGTGGTGACGGGGTGGTGGGGGTCGTGCCTTATGGCCGGAAACGGAGGTTCCCACTTTCGTGGGGATGACAAAAAGGTAGTCCTGGCGGGCGTCGGTAAGGCCTCCTCACCCAGCGCGCCGCCCCGAACCACCCAAGGGCGAGGTGAAAACTCCCCACCCCCCACCGCCGTCATTGCCGGGCTTGTCCCGGCAATCCATGCACTGTCTCAAATTCCCATGGACCACCGGAACGAGCCCGGTGGTGACAGGGTGGCAGGGTTCGTGCCTTATGGCCTGAAACGGAGGTTCTCACCTTCGTGGGAATGCCATTGAGGATTTCGCGGAAATGACATTGCGGATGGCAACGAACCCAGTGCGCCCGACCCTCCCTTCTCCCCCTGCAAGAGAAGAGGCCCGAAGGGCGGATGAGGAATGCCGGCCCATCCACGGCATCGGGCATGTCGATAGGCCCGGGCCCCTTGACCGCCTCGCGAGCGCCGGATGACTGCGCCCCTCCCGCCCGTCATCGAAAACTGGTTCGCCTCCCGCGCCTGGTCGCCCCGCCAGCACCAGCGCGACGTGCTCGCCTCCTACCGGTCCGGGGCCAGTCAATTGCTTATCGCCCCGACCGGCGCCGGCAAGACGCTGGCCGGCTTCCTGCCGACCCTGGCCGACCTGGCCGGCGGCGGTCACGACGGGCTTCACACGCTTTATATTTCCCCGCTCAAGGCCCTGGCGGTCGATGTCGAGCGCAATCTCTCCACGCCCATCGCCGAAATGGGCCTGCCCATTCGCGTCGAGGCGCGCACCGGCGATACCCCGGCCGGCAAGCGCGCCCGCCAGCGGATAAAGCCGCCCCAGATCTTGCTCACCACGCCCGAGCAATTGGCGCTGCTTCTTTCCCATCCCCATGCCGAATTGATGTTCGGCGCCCTCAGGCGCGTCGTGCTCGATGAATTGCACGCCCTCGTCACCTCCAAGCGCGGCGAATTGCTTTCGCTGGGGCTGGCGCGCCTCGCCCGGCTCGCCCCCGGCCTGCGGATCACGGCGCTGTCGGCCACCGTGGCCCGCCCCGATCTCCTGCGCGACTGGATCGCCCGGCCATTGCCCGATCGCCGGACGGACCTGCTGCGCATGAGCGGCGGCGCTCCGCCCGAACTGGCCATTCTCGAAACCGGGCAGCACCTGCCCTGGGCCGGTCATTCGGCCGCCTATGCCCGGCCCGAACTCTACGCCATCATCAAGCGCCACAACACGACCCTGCTGTTCGTCAATACCCGGTCGCAGGCTGAAATGCTGTTCCAGGGCCTGTGGGACATCAACGAGGACATGCTGCCCATCGCCCTGCATCACGGCTCGCTTTCCGTCGAGCAGCGCCGCAAGGTCGAGGCCGCCATGGCTTCGGGCAGATTGCGGGCCGTGGTCTGCACCTCCACCCTCGATCTGGGCATCGATTGGGGCGATGTCGATCTCGTCGTCCAGGTCGGGGCCCCCAAGGGCTCCTCGCGCATGCTCCAGCGCATCGGCCGTGCCAATCACCGGCTCGACGAACCGTCGCGGGCCCTGCTCGTCCCCTCCAACCGCTTCGAGGTGCTCGAATGCGAAGCCGCGGTCGAGGCGGTGGCCGAAAACCATCAGGACAGCGAAGATCCCCATCCCGGCGGCTATGACGTGCTGGCCCAGCACGTCCTGGGCATGGCCTGCGCCGCGCCTTTCGCGGCCGACGACCTCTATGCCGAAATCACCCGCGCCTGGCCCTATCGCGCCCTGCCGCGCGAGAAGTTCGACAGGGTGCTCGATTTCGTCGCCACCGGCGGCTATGCGCTGCGCGCCTATGAGCGCTATGCCCGGCTTCGGCAAATGCCCGATGGCCGCTGGCGCATCGCCCATCCCCAGGTGGCCGGGCAATACCGGCTCAATATCGGCACCATCGTCGAGGAACCCATGGTGCGCGTGCGGCTGGTGCGGGGCAGGGGACAGAGACAGGGCCGCGCCACCGGGCCCATCGGTGCGGGCGGGCGCGTTCTGGGCGAAATGGAGGAATATTTCTTCGGCACCCTGACCCCGGGCGATACCTTCGTCTTCGGTGGCGAGGTCGTGGCTTTCGAGGCCATGCGCGACAACGAGGCCTTCGTCTCCCGGGCCATCGCCCGCGACCCCAAAATCCCGTCCTATATGGGCGGGAAATTCCCGCTCTCGACCTATCTGGCCGAGCGGGTGCGCCGCCTCATCGACAGTCCCGACGAATGGTCGAGCCTGCCCGCGCAGGTGGCCCAATGGCTGCGCCTGCAACGCGATTTTTCCGTCCTGCCGCGCCGCGACAGCCTCCTGGTCGAGACGTTCCCGCGCGGCGCCCACCATTTCCTCGTCTGCTATCCTTTCGAGGGGCGGCTGGCCCACCAGACCCTGGGCATGCTGCTCACCCGCCGGCTCGAACGCCTGCGCGCCCGGCCGCTCGGTTTCGTCGCCTCCGAATATTCGCTCGCCATCTGGGGCCTGGGCGATCTTTCCGCCCTCATCCGCACCGGGCGCCTGTCGCTCGACGACTTGTTTTCCCAGGATATGCTGGGCGACGATCTCGAAGCCTGGCTCGATGAATCGGCATTGATGAAGCGCACGTTCCGCAATTGCGCCATCATCGCCGGCCTCATCGAACGCCGCCATCCCGGCAAGGAAAAATCCGGCCGCCAGATCACCATGAGTTCGGACATCATCTATGACGTGCTCTACCAGCACGAGCCCGACCATATCCTCATCCAGGCCACCCGGCACGATGCCGCGCGCGGCCTGCTCGACATCGAGCGCCTGGGCCACATGCTCGCCCGCATCCGCGCCCATATCGTTCACAAGCCGCTCCAGCAGATTTCTCCGCTCGCCGTCCCCGTCATGCTCGACATCGGCAAGGAACCCGTTTTCGGCGAAGCCCGGGAATCAGCTATGGCTGACGCGGCCGAAGAACTTCTCCGCGAAGCCATGGGCGCACGCTGAAGCCCTTGGGAGAAGCCGGAGGCTTCCCGCCGGGAACCGGACGAACCATATGACGATTGCCGCCTTTTCCGCCCCCTTACCGGATAATCCCGTGCTGCGCTTTGCCGGTCGTAATTTCGAGCCCCTGCCGTCCGGCGCGCTGTTCTGGCACGCGCAATCGGCCCTGCTGGTGGCCGACCTCCATTTCGAGAAGATGGCCAGCTTCGCCCGGCGCGGCCAGATGTTGCCGCCCTACGATACCGGCCTCACCCTGGCCCGGCTCGAAGCCGATATAAGACGCACCGGCGCGCGGCGCCTGATTTCTCTCGGAGATACGTTTCACCGCGCCGATGCCAGCAATCTGCTCACCAATGGGGATCGGATGCGGCTCGATGCCATCGTGGATTCGCTCGAATGCATCTGGCTCTCCGGCAATCACGATCCGGCGCCCCACACTATCGGCGGCACCTGCCTGCCCACGCTGGACCTGGCGGGCCTCAAGCTCGCCCATGAGCCGCGCCGGGGTGAAAAAGGCTTGATTTGCGGGCACTTGCATCCCGCCGCCCGTATCGCCATGACCGGGCGCAGCGCGCGAAAACCCTGTTTCGTCCATGACAATCGCCTGCTCATCCTGCCCGCCTACGGGGCCTCGACCGGCGCGCTCAATATCCTCTCCCCCGCCTTTGCCGGCCTCTTCCACTGGCCGGCCCTGGAAGTCGTCATGCTCGGCCGCGACCGCACCTACCCGGTGCCGGTCAAGCGCCTGGTTGGCGGTTAGAGTTTTGTTTTTATTATGGTATTTTTCCTAGCGGCGGAACAATACGCCGCCCAGCCAGCCGGTCGCCAGCGCCAGCGCCACGCAGGCCAGCCCGTAGAAGAGCGGATATTGCGTCGCCGATTGCGCCAGGAACCGCTCGAACCCGATCTTGCGCACCGCGAACCCTTCCGATTTCCGTGCGATGATCGCGCCGTTCTTGATGAGATAGGTCTGGGCGATATAGGGCCCCGGCGGGGCGTTGCTCGGCAGCGTCAATTGCGCCGAATAGAAGGTGTCGGACAGGAAATTGACCCCGTTTTCCTGCACGCCGAACAGCCGCTCCTCGGTCATCAGGCGAATGAGTTCGCGGCCGAAAACCATGGTCTGCCACCAGCCGGCGGCGTTGGGCACCAGCACATGCGATTCGGGCAGGATGAAATTGGTGGTCAGCGTCGTCACATCGGTGATTTCGCGCAGCCTGCCGCTGGAAAGCACGTGGAAATAGCTCGGGAATCCTTTGAAGGTCACCTGGTCGGTATTGAGCCACATGCCCAGGACATTGGTTTTTTCCCGCGCGACCCGATCCTGCGTCGGGCCCAGGATCACCACCGCGATGTGATAGGGCCCCACTACATATTTCTGCTCCGACCCGGCATCGGGCGCGATGGAGCCGTAAAAGGTCAGCCGCTCCCCATCGAAGCTGGACGTGATCTCGATCTTATCGTTGGAGAGCGCCGAAATCAGCCGCTCGGCCCGCGCGGGAATGGCGACGAGGAGCAGGGCGGCGATGACGAGCACGAAAAGGCGGATCACCTGGCCCCTCCCACCACGCTCATGCTGAACACGTCCTCGGGGATCAGCACCAGGCCCAGTCCGAAGCGGATGGCGATGGCCAGGACCAGCAGCGCCAGCAGCCCGCGCAATTGTTCGCCGCGCAAATGCTTGCCCGCTGCCGCGCCGAACTGGGCTCCGGCAACGCCGCCCACCATCAGGCAGAAGGCCAGCAGGATATCGACGCTCTGGCTCTGCACCGCGTGCAGGATGGTGGTCGCCGCCATCATCGCCACCACCTGCGCCAGCGAAGTGCCGATCACCACATTGCCCGGTACCCGCAGCAGATAGACCAGGGCCGGCACCATGATGAAGCCGCCGCCCACGCCCAGCAGGGCGCCCACGAACCCGATGAACAGGCCGATCGCCAGCACCGGCAGCACGCTGATATAGAGCCGGCTCTTCTTGAACCGCACGCGCATGGGCAGGCCGTGAATCCAGTTATGCTGGTTGGGCAGCCGCTCGCGCACCACCACGCCCTGCCGCTGCTTGAGCAGCGCCCGCACCGATTCCTGCAGCATCAGGATGCCGACCGAGCCCAGGAGCACCAGGAAGCCGGCGGAAATCACGAAGTCCAATTGCCCGGCATTGCGCAACAGGTCGAAGGCGGCGACGCCCCCGAAAGCGCCCAATATGCCGGCAATCACCAGATACATGGCCAGGTGCAGATCCACCCCGCCGCGCCGGTAATAGCTCAGCGCCCCCGAAGTCGAGGCCGCCACCACCTGCCCGGTGACCGAGGCGACGGCCACCGATGTGGGCACGCCCGAAAAGATGAGCAGCGGCGTGAGCAGGAAGCCGCCGCCGACCCCGAACAGGCCCGACAGAAAGCCCACCGCCCCCCCGATCCCGACAAGGAAGAAGAGGCTGACGGAAAGCTCGGCGATTGGCAGATAGATCTGCACTGTCCTCAAATCCCGCGCAAAAACAGCTTTGCCGGGCCATTCTAGCGGGCCGTCCGTCAACAAGAGGTCAAGGGCCGGCACGGTGGCCGGAAAAAAGAGGCCCGGGCTCGATGCCCTGGCGGGGATGGCGGCTTACACCGGCTGGCTGCCCAATACGGCCAGCAGCCGCGGATTGATCTGGCCGCTTTCGCTCATGCCGGTGCCGCGCTCGAAGGCGCGAATGGCCTGGGCGGTCTTGGGGCCGGCCACGCCGTCGGCATCGCCGACATCGAAGCCCAGCCGGGCAAGCGCCGCCTGCACCCGGCCGATGACGTCCTTGCTGGTGATCGCCTTGCCCGGATCGAAATCCTGGTCCCAGGTACCGATCGGCGCGAAATTGGCATCCAGGTCGATGCTTTGCGGCATCCAGGCCTTGACCGCCTCGCCGATGCGGCCCACCGCCTCGGCGGTCAGCGATTTGGCGATGTCGTCCTTGGCCTGCTCGGCATCCTTGTCGCCGCTGAGCGCGGCGATGGCGAACCATTTGTAGGATGCCTCGAAGTCCTGCTCGACCCCCAGTCCCCGCGCATAGAGCATGCCCAGGTTGAACTGGCTGTCGGTCATGCCGCGTTCGGCCGCCTTCTCGAACCATTCGGCCGCCAGCTCGAATTGCTGCTCACCCAATTGTCCGCCGGCGTAAAGCGCGGCCAGGTTGTGCATGGCCATGCGATTGCCCGCCTCGGCGGCGCGCTGATACCAGAGCCGAGCCATGTCGAGGTTCTTTTCCACGCCCGTGCCCGCTTCGTAGAGATTGCCCAGCCGATATTGAGCCGGCACGAAATCGTGGGCGGCGGAGCGTTCGTACCACTTGGCCGCTTCGGCCAGGTCCTGCGCCACGGCGCGGCCTTCGGTATAGATCGCGGCCACCTCGAATTGCGCGCGCGCATCGCCATTGGCCGCCGCCTGTCGCAGGGCTTCCGGGCCCACCCGTTCGGGCGGCAGCTCGAAATGCTCGGGCGCGACCGCTGCCGCGCCGCTGGGGATCGATCCGGTGACCGCCGGCTCCGTCGTGCCCTCGGGCATGGCCGGCACCCGGAAACTGGTGCTGGGCATGGCGGCGAGCAGCGTGGGGGGCATCGGCGTCGTCGGCGCCGCCCTGGAAAAGCTCATCGGCGCGCCGGGATTGATCGATTCCGTCGCCGTGGGGTCCACCAGTTCCGAAACCGGGGGCGGCACCGTCACATCGGTGGCGTCGGGCAGATCCGCCGCGGGCGCGCTCGCGGTGCTGGCCGGGGCCGCGCCGGGCGGCGGGTTCATGCGTTGCAGCATCAGGTTGAGCGCCAGCATGGAAACGGCGACCAGCGTGGCCGCCAGCAGCAGCGGCCGGCGATTGCGCGTGAGGAAACCGGGCTGCGCGCCCCCCGCCTCCTCGGGAAGCGGCAGGGCCGGCGCCACGTCGCGCTCGGCCTTGCCTTTCCTGCTTGCCCTGGTCCGCTTTTCCGCCCGGCTGGGCTTGGCCGGCGTGTCCACCACGATCTCGTCGAGCGCAATGCTCTTGGCCTGCCGTGGGGCATTGTCGCTTTCGGGCGCGGCTTTGCCCGTTTTCCGGGCCCGCACCCGGGCCAGCGCGCGCGCAAACAGCGAATTGGCTTCGCTGCTCTGGGCCTCTTCCTGCCGGGCGCGCTGGGCGCGCCGCGCCGCCGCGACGAACGTGCTGGTATTGGATGGCGCTGCATTGTCGGCGACGGTCTGCGTCGGGGCCGGCGCCTGGGGCGCGAAGGGGTCCTTGTCTTCCAGCGCGAAGCTCGATTGCGGCCGGGGCGGCCGCTCCACCTGTGCCGGATCGAACGGCGGGCGTCCCGCCTCGGCGCCGTGCCGTGCGGCCGGCTTCTCGTCTGCGGGTGCCGCTTTCCGTGCCGCCAAAGCCGCGCGCACCGGACCCGGATCGCGGAATCCCGGATCGATCAACGGCGCCTCCTCGGCCGGATTGGCCGGCATGGAATCGTCCGCTCCATTGGAAAAACGCGCCAGGATCGTATCGAGCCGCGATGTCTCGCCGGCCTGCGGAGCCGCGTCGCCGGTCGCAACCAGTGCTCGGGCCGCCGGGCGCGCGGCCGGAAGAGGATCGTCCGCCCTGTTGCTGGTGCCGGCCTTGTCCGTCCGCGCCGCCAGGGCGGCTTCGAGCCGGGCCAGCCGTTCGGCGGTTTCCCGGCCGGCCGTGTTGAGAATGGCGCTCATGCGCCGCTCGAACGCATCCATGTCCTGCGCATCGGGACCATTATTGCCGCTACCCGCGCCACCCGATTTGGCCAGGGCCTCCGAGGTTCGCGCAGCCACCAGTTCCGCCAGGGTGTCGTAGTCGGGGGTCTTGCCGGCCGATTTGATGAGGCCGGTAATCCGGTCCTCGATGCTTTTGAGGCTTTCTGGCCCGAACATGGCGACCGGGGCCGGCGCCTTGCGGTTGACCGCTTCGCTGGTGCGCTCGGCCACCTTGTCGGCCAGCGCGTCGAAATCCGGCTCGCCCGCCGAATAGAGCCGGGCCAGCCCGTCGAGCTGTGCCCCGGCGCTGTCCATGCGCGCCATCAGGGCCTTGAGTTGGCTTTCCACCGCCGTGGCATCGACCGGCTCGAGCTTGTCGCTGAGTGCCTCGATGCGGGTTTCGAGCTGCGAAAAGCGCGGCTCCATGCCTTGCAAGACCGCTTCGCGCAAGGCGGCCATGTCGCCCTTGAGCGCGGCGAGGTCCTGCCCGCCCTCGATGCCTTCGAGCCTCTGGGCCAGCTTTTCCAGGCGCTCGGCCAGTGCGGCGGGCGCGCCGGCGCCTGAATTGAGCGCCTGGGTGAAGGCCGCCATTTCGCTGGTCAGCTTCTCGAAATCGCCCGCCGACAGGGCGACATTGCGCTCGATCGCGTCGATCCGGTCATAGACATTGCGCACGCTGTCCTCGATCGCGTGCATGGCCGGCGCCAGTTCGGGGCCGGCGGCGCGGCGCTCCTCGCGCGCAATTTCGCGCTCCATCTGCTCGGCCTGCAATTGGGCCAGCTTGCCCACGCTGGCCGAAACGTCGTCGAGCCGCCTGTTGACGGCACCCAAATCCGTGCGGGGTGCTTCCTCGATCATGGCGCCGAGCGCGGCGATCTGGGCTTCGAGGCGTTTGACCTGCCCGGTTTCGCCTACCGCGCCGGCCAGCAATTCCACCACCTGGGTCAATTGTTCGACCTGGCTGGCCACCGCCTCGACGTCCCCGGCACTGGCGCGCTGGGTCTTGAGGTCGGCTTCGAGCCGTTCGAGCCTGAGGCTCATGCCGCCCACCAGCGCGCTCAGGTCGCGGAAATCGGGCATGTCGGTGGCGCGCCGGCCCATGATCGCCCCGGCCACCGGCCCCTGCCGGCGGCGGATTTCGGCGATGGCCAGGCTCAATTCGTCTTCTTCGTCCCGGGCGTCGCGCTCGCTGAACCGGTCCACGGCCTTCTTGACGGTGCGCAGCGCCTCGCGGCGGCGCAGGCCGGGCTCGGGCACCTCCACCTGGTCGCGCAGGTTGCGCACTCTTTGGGCCAGGGCGGCGCTGGCCGGCTCGGGCTGGGCCTCGCCGCCATAATGGCTTTCCACCTTGTCGAGCAGGGCGACGAGTTCGCCGCGCAGCGCCTGCCATTCCCCGGCGCTGGGATTATGGGCCAGATCGGCATCGTCCATGTTCGGAAAGGCGCGGGCCATGGCACGTCCTTGTTGCAATAGGCGGAGCCCCCGCGATTCCACACGAAGGTATGACGGTCACTCTTGGGAAAACATGGTAAAGAAGCCGTTAAGCATTGCTGCAATATGCAAGCGCGACAGGAAGAAGACCAAGGTTTTCCGGGTTAGACTGTTCGGGGAGGTACGAGCCACATGACACGTCGGCGCATCATCATCGTGGACGACCATCCCCTGTTCAGGGCGGCGCTGCGCCAGACCCTGGCCGGCGGCGACACCACGGTGAGCGTCGAGGAAGCGGGGGACCTTGCCGGCTTGAGCACCGCGCTCGATGCCGACCGCGATTGCGATCTGGTGCTGCTCGATCTCAACATGCCCGGCGTCAGGGGCTTTTCCGGCCTGTTGCTGCTGCGCGCCCAATATCCCGATATCCCCGTGATGATTATCTCGGCGGTCGAGGATGCGGTGGTGGTGCGCCGCGCGTTCGAGCTGGGCGCGGCGGGCTATCTGCATAAGTCCGAAGGGCCCACCGAAATTCGCCGGGCCATCGAAACCGTATTGTCGGGCGAGGTCTTCGTGCCTGCCGGCACCACTCTGGGCGGCGAGGACGAGCAGACCGCGCTGATGAAGCGCCTGGCCACGCTCACGCCCCAGCAGGTGCGCGTGCTGATGATGCTGAGCGACGGGCTGATGAACAAGCAGATCGCCTATGAACTGTCCATTTCCGAGGCGACGGTGAAGGCCCATGTCTCGGCCATCCTGCAAAAGCTCGACGTCGACAGCCGCACCCAGGCGGTCATCGCCGCCTCGCGCATCGAGGACGGCCAGTTCGAGGCGCTGTTCGCCACCGGCAAGGATTGACCACGCAAACCCCGGATCGGAGCGCCTCATGCAGCCGGAAATTTCCATCATCACCATCGGCGTCGACGATCTTGAGCGGGCCTTCGCCTTCTATCGCGCCCTGTTCGATATTGCCGAGGAACAGATCGGGGCAGGGGAGGACCACGTCGCCTTCTTTTTCGCCAATGGCCTCTCCTTCGTGCTGTTCCCGCGCAAAGAGATCGCCCAGACCGCCGGCAAGCCCGAAGCCATTGCCGGCACGCCCGGTTTCGTCCTCAGCCATCGCGCCGAAGACGAAGCGGCGGTCGATGCCATCCTCGAACGCGCTGTCGTGGCCGGTGGCGCCATCATCACCCCCGGCACCCAGTCCGAATGGGGCTATTCCGCCTATTTCGAGGACAGCGAAGGCAATGTCTGGGAGGTCATGGCCACCCCGCCGATCAACTGAGCCGGGGCCGGCCCGATTTCTTCGCGGCGTTCCTTCGGAATAAAAGCGCCTGCCTCGCCTCAGAACCCGCCGCCGGTCTTGAACCCGCCATGCTTGCGGGTACCGGCCGAGCCGGTGCGGGGGCGCGAAAAGCCGCCGCCGCCGCTCCAGCCGCCGCCAAAGCCGCCGCGTGGCGGGCGTGGCGGCCTTGGGGCACCGCCAAAGCTGTTGTCGGGCCATTGGAAGCCGCCGGCATTGCCGCCCCAGGGATTGGCATTGCGGCGCCGCCCCTTGTATCCGGCGCCCCATTCAGTGCCTGAAGCCCAGTTCTGGCTGCGCTGCCATTGCTCCCAATAGGCGGCTGCGCTGATGCCGCCGCGCAGGAAATCGTTGAGCAGGTCCCCCACCAGCTTTTCCTCGCGGAAGCTGGAGCGCGGGTCATCGAAGCGCTGCTTCTTGAATTCCCACTGGATGTCCTCCAGCTCCCGCCGCCGTGCCGCCAGGGTCTTGAGGCGATCCCGCTGCTCGCGGTTTTCCTCGTCTTCCTCGCGCATCCGGGTGCGGTTCTCATCGATCTGGGCGACGATCTTGTCGTCCTGGCCGGTGCGCGTCATCCGCGCCTCGGCCAGCAATACCTGGATATCCTCGCGCCCCAGGGCCGCCGCCAGCGCCGAGGTCGCATCGGCAAAGGCCGGGTCCTGCCCTTCGGCCAGGTCATGCAGGGCCTGCGCCGCCGCGTCGCGCTTGTCCTCGCTGCTCACGATCTGCGCGTCGATGGCCTCGATTTCCGCTTCGATGCCGGCAATGGCCTCGCTTACGGGCTTGCCGCCGGCGGCGTCCACCGCCGCTTTCTGCATGGCGGCCAGCGCGGCCTCGGCGTCCTGGGCTCGGTTTTCCTGCTGTTCGGCATGCTCGCGCAGCCGCAGCGGAATTTCATTGAGCATGGCGAAATTGGGCCGGGCCTTCTGGAACCGGATCAATCCCGCCACCAGCCCGTCGAGATAGCGCACCAGATTGTTGGCCCGGTATTTCGCCGTGCCATAGCCCGCTTCCCACAGATAGAGGAACAGCGGGTCGTCGCGGTAGGGCTTGCCCTTTTCCTCCCGGTCGGCCTCGGCCTGCTCGGTCTTGCGCAGCGCCTCCTCCGCGATCGCGTCCAGCGCCTCGGCCGTCTTGCGCTTGGCCAGGAATTCGGGGCTCTTGGCCAGAATTTCGGCCTGCTCGGCGTTGAGCGCCTTGAGCGCGTTCTGCCGTTCTTCGAGCCGGGCCACCGCCGCGCTGCGCTTTTCCAGCAATGCCGCGCGTTCCGCGTCGATGGCCTTCATCGCCTGCTCGGCGTCGGCGACATCGCGCGCATGGGTCTTCAGCACGTCCCGCGCCCGGCTCTCGGCTGCCGAAATCCGGCCGTCCAATTCGGCCTGCACGTCGGGGTCGAGCCGCAATTGCGCGAGCTGGCGGAACAATTCCGCCTCGCTTTCCTTCATCTTGCCCAGCCGTTCGGCCGTGCGGGCCAAGCGGCGCGAGATTTCGTCCTCCTCGCGGCGGATGTCGCGCATCGCCTCTTCGAGGCTTTCCAGGGCCTGAGGTCCACCTATGCTCATGTGCCTACCACCGGGTCACCGCGCCGCCGAGCACGGGAATCTGATATTCCACGTCCAGGAACCCGTCCGATTTCCGGCCCACTTCGTTGGCCTGGATGATCCCATCGTCCTGCTTGTCGGCCGCCACTGCATTATAGACGCTCTCGGGCACCCGCACGCCCCACATGGCGACCTCTTCCGTCTCGCCGCTTTCCTCGTTGAGAATGGGCAGGGTGAGCGCTTCTCCGTCCGGGTCGATGGCCTCCACCACGATATAATAATTGGTGGCGTCGGTATTGACCTCGGGGAAAGTCCAGAACCCCGATTGCACGCCCGAGCGGTTGACCACGCGCAGCACATATTCCTGCCGCAACTGGTCGCGCAGGGCGGTGAGCCGGTCCAGTTCCGCCTCGGCCCCCTCGCGGTTGCCTTCGGCGGCATAGGCCTTGCCATGCGTGCGATAGGCCTCGGCCTTGACCACGGCCTGCTGCACCTTGGTTTCCTCGTAGATGGTCTGGTAGAGCGCATCCATCCGGGCCGGCAGGTCCTGGCTCAATTCGATCCGGGCCTGTTCGGCCTGGCCGGCCCGGAAGGGCTGCCAGACGCCGAAATAGCCCACGCCCAGCACCACCAGCGCCAACAGGATCGCCAGGGCCGGACGGCCCCAGCTCTTGCGGCTCACATAAAGCCGCGCCAGCGTCGTGCCGAAACCGGGCGGGGGCGGGTCGTAGACGAAGCGGCTTTCCGCCAGCGCCGCCACCCCCTCCTTGAGGATATGGTCCGGAACCTCGATGCCCTGCTGGTGGTAGATCGAGCGCAGCCGCTCGATCAATTGCGCCTCGCGCGCCGCGCCGTCGAGTTCACGGGTCACCAGGTCCTGCTGGTGGCGGAGCGTGTCCACCACGTCCATCGCCAGCATGACTTCGTCCAGGGGAGCAGCCGTCTTGGCCGTCGCGTCGTTCATTGCGCGCTGTTACCCGAAATGGCTTTCCTCAGGCCTTGCTCTCGAGCAGAAGCGCATTGCCGTCGGCCGCCAGGGCCGCGAGGCGCTTCTTGCCGTCTTCGACCGCGTCGCGGATTTCCGCCGAATTCTTGGTCGAGGCCACGCGCATTTCGTTGATGATGGTGCGGCTCTTTTCCTGGAAGTTGACCACCGAATCCACCAGCTTCTTGACCGCATCGGCGCGGATGGTCGGGCCATAGCCGGCCTTGACCGCCTCTTCCTGCACCTTGTCGCCGATTTCCGAGAGCGTTTCGAGGCTCTTGGACATGCCCTCCTTCATCGCGTTCAGCGTCTCGGTCGATTCGTGCAGGCCGAACATGCCGGTGAACGAGGCGGAAAGCGCCGTCAGCACCGTTTCATTGGTCGAAAAGAACGAAATGGACTGCTGGTAGACCCGCTCCTTGGCATTGGTGGTCTGCATCAGCCGCGCCATCACCACTTCCGAAGTATTGTAGGAAATGGTCAGGTTGTCCGAGAGGTCCTTGGCGATCTGGTAACGCTTCTCCTCGTTCTGCATTTCGCGCAGGCGCTCGTCGCGGGCCATTTCCAGCCGCGCCCGGTCCGCCGGCACCTCGCCCTTGTAGGCGGCCAGCTCGTCGGCGGCCTTTTGCAGGATGTTCTTTTTCTCTTCGAGCCGCTTTTCCGCCGTCTGCAGCACTTCGAGCGCCATCACCTCGGCCTGCTTCAGCGCGCCGCGGAAATCGCGATAGGCTTCCAGGATCGTCTGCTCGCGCTCGATCTGGTCCTTGGTGTCCCGCGAGACGGACAGATAGGTGTCGCGGATCCTGTTGAAGCGCGTGGCGATGTCGCCCCGGCTCACCTTCATCCACACATTCGAGACGCGCTCGAACATGTCGATCTTGTTGTCGCCGAGCTGGTCGACCATGGCCTTGGCGTCGTCGCGGATCGAGTCGAAGCCCTTGGTGATGTCCTCGTAGCGCTCGCCGATCTGCATGGCCGAAACCTGCTCGCGCACCACTTCGTTGAAGGCGCTGGCCTGGGCCAGCGTCCGCCCGATCAGGATCACCCGCGTCTCGTCGAGTTCGGTGATCTGGCTCAGCAGCCCCGTGATCGGCTGCTCGCCCTGGTTTTCCGGCCAGATGCCGAGATCGCGGATGGCGTTCACCGCCTTGTCCAGATATTGCAGCGGCTTTTCCGTCAGCGCCGTCAGGTTCGATGCGGCGGAAGGCGTGGCGTTGGTCACTTGGTCGGTCATCGGTTTCCCCATCTGGTCGATCGGCGAAATGGCTTGTGGCCTGCCGGTCTAGATTGCCCCTGCCGCCGCGCCTGACAATTGCATCGGCCCCTTGCGGCAATTATTTAGTCCATATTGGTGCGAAAAAGCCGCAGATAAAGACAGCAATGTGTTCGCACATCGTCTTTCGATGCGCATCCGGGCCATAATGGGGCAGGCCGACAGGAAAGGCAGCGGCGCAAGATGCAGTTTGGGGGTCGCTATCGCATTGCCGCGCCACGGCTGGCCGTCTGGGCCGCGCTCAACGATCCCGATATGCTCAAGGCCGCCATTCCCGGCTGTTCGCGCATCGACTGGTCCGGTCCGCACAGCCTCGATCTCGAAATCAAGGTCAATCTCGGCGTGGTCCAGCCCACCTTCCGGGGCGGGCTGGAATTGAGCGATGTCGAGCCGGCCGAGCGCTACACGCTGTCCGGGCGCGGCAAGGGCGGGCTCATGGGGCTGGCGGAAGGCTCGGCCGCCATTACCCTTGTCGATGACGGCGGGGAGACGCTTCTGGCATTCCTGGCCCATGGTGGCGCCTCGGGCCAGGTCATAAAACTGGGCAAGGCGCTGATCGGCAATTCGGCCCAGTGCATCATCGACGGTTTTTTCGAGCGCTTCGGCACCGCCATGGGCGTCGAAGTGGTGCCGCTCGGCCCGTCGCTCGAAAGCTGAAACGGCGCCTCCCGAGCCTCGACGCACCTTTCATCCCGAGGGCCGGGCAGGGCGAGCGGCATTAACAGCAATTCACGCAAATTTTGACCATCCGGAAAAATTTTGCGTGTCCCCTCTTGCGGCCGGCATGATTGCACGATTTTATCCCCCGTTAGCGCATGGAGGAATGTCCGCGGGCCAGCCCGGTGCTTCGTGCGAGACAGGGAGACTCAATCAATGAAAATTTCGACCCTCACCAAGGCCATCGCCGGCGGCGTAGCCGTGAGTGCCGTTCTTGCCGGCGCGGCCCTGGCCGATCCGGCCATCATCTATGATGGCGGTGGCAAGTTCGACGCCTCCTTCAACGAAGCGGCCTATAACGGCGCCGAAATGTACAAGAAGGAAACCGGCGGCAATTACGGCGAGCTGGAAATTTCCAGCGATGCCCAGCGCGAGCAGTTCCTGCGCCAGTTCGCCGAGCGCGGCTATTCGCCCATCATCACCCCGGGTTACAATTTCGTCACCGCGCTCGAAGCCGTGGCGCCCGAATATCCCGACACCCATTTCGTGATTCTCGACGCCGCCGTGGATCTGCCCAATGTGCGCTCGGTGCTGTTCAAGGAACAGGAAGGCTCCTATCTCGTGGGCATCCTGGCCGCCATGAAGTCCGAAAGCGGCAAGATCGGCGTGGTGCCGGCCTTCAATCTCGACCTGCTCGAAGCCTTTGCCTGCGGCTATAAGCAGGGCGCCAAGTCGGTGAACCCCGATATCGAAGTGCTCGAGACCTATATCGGTTCGGGCTTCGATGCCTTCAACGACAAGCCCAAGGCCGTGGAAGTGGCCAAGTCCCAGCTCGATCAGGGCGTGGACGTGGTCTATCAGGTGGCCGGCGGTGCCGGTGCCGGCGTGCTGCAGGCCGCCGCCGATGCGGGCAAATATTCCATCGGCGTCGATTCCAACCAGAACCATCTCTATCCCGGTTCGGTCCTGACCTCGATGGTCAAGCGTGTCGACGTGGCCACCTATAACGCCATGATGGACGAGAAGAACGACAACTGGACCTCGGGCACCGTGGTGCTCGGCCTGGCCGAGGATGGCGTGTCCGCCGCCTTCGACGACAACAATGCCTCGCTCATCACCGATGACATGAAGGCGGCCGTCGAAAAGGCCAAGCAGGACATCATTTCGGGTGCGATCGAGGTACACGATTACCGCACCGACCAGTCCTGCCCCGCCTGATAACGGCCGAGAGCTGATCGCCTGATGGCAAACACGACACAAACGCAGCGGCTGGAAGCAGCCGCTGCCGATGCGCCGGCAATCGAATTGCGGGGCATCAACAAGCATTTCGGCGCCGTACACGCCAACAAGGATATCGACCTTGTCGTCAAGCGCGGCACGGTTCACGGCATCGTGGGCGAAAACGGCGCCGGCAAGTCGACGCTGATGTCGATCCTTTATGGCTTCTACACCGCCGATTCCGGTGAAATCCTGGTCAACGGCCAGCGCCACGACATCACCGATTCCCGCCATGCCCTGGCTCTGGGCATCGGTATGGTCCACCAGCATTTCATGCTGGTGGAAAATTTTTCGGTGCTGGAAAACGTCGTGCTGGGCGCCGAGGATTCGCCCCTGCTCGGACGGACCCTGGCCCATGCGCGCGAGCAGATGGCCGGGCTGGCCCGCGATTACGGCCTCGAAGTCGATCCCGACGCGCTGATCGAGGACCTGTCGGTGGGCCAGCAGCAGCGTGTGGAAATCCTCAAGGCGCTCTATCGCGGCGCCGAAATCCTCATTCTCGACGAGCCGACCGGCGTGCTGACGCCGGCCGAGGCCGACCACCTCTTCCGCATCCTCAAGACGCTGCGCGACGAGGGCAAGACCATCATCCTCATCACTCATAAGCTGCGCGAGATCATGGCCATCACCGATGAAGTCTCGGTCATGCGCCAGGGCGCCATGGTGACGACCATCGAAACCGCCAGGACCTCGCCGGCCGAATTGGCCGAGGCCATGGTCGGCCGCCGCGTGCTGCTGCGGGTGGACAAGAGCCCCGCCAAACCCGCCGAAGTGCGCCTTGAGGTCAAGGATCTCGTGGTTGCCGACGATTTCGGCATTCCGCGCGTCAAGAATGTCAGCTTTTCGGTGCGCAGCGGCGAGATCGTCGGCATTGCCGGCGTTTCGGGCAATGGCCAGAGCGAATTGCTCGAAGCCATTACCGGCATGCGCGAACGGCGCGCCGGCGCCATCGTGCTCAACGGCGTGCCGCTGGAACTGGAAGGCGATGCCGCCGCGGCCGATGCCCGCGAAGCCGGCATTGCCCATGTGCCCGAGGACCGGCATCGCCTGGGCCTCGTCACCACCTTCCAGGAATGGGAAAACGCCATTCTGGGCTATCAGCGCAAATATGGTCCGGGCCTGGCCCTCGACATCGGCGCGGCCAAGCGCGCGGCGCGCGGGCATATCGAGAAATTCGACATTCGCCCGCCCGATCCCGAACTGAAGACCGCCAATTTTTCCGGCGGCAACCAGCAGAAGATCGTGCTGGCGCGGGAAATGGAGCGCGATCCCGATGTGCTGGTGATCGGCCAGCCCACCCGTGGCGTCGATATCGGCGCCATCGAATTCATCCATAACGAGATCATCCGCATGCGCGATGCCGGCAAGGCCGTGCTGCTGGTCTCGGTGGAACTCGACGAGGTCCGTTCGCTGTCCGACCGGATCCTGGTCATGTTCGATGGCCATATCGTGGGCGAGGCCGACCCGGCCAGCGCCGACGAGGGCGAGCTGGGCCTGCTGATGGCCGGCGTTACCCGCGAGGGCCGGTCGCCCGCCGCTGGCGCCGATGCTCCCGCTCCTTCCCAGGATGTTTCCGATAAGGATGCCGAGCCATGAGCGCGCGCGCACCCCTTCCGCGCTGGGCCGACGTGGCCCTGCTGCCGGTTCTCAACGTCGTCCTCGCCTTTCTCATCGGCGGGTTGATCGTGCTGGCCGTGGGCCAGAACCCCCTCCAGGCCGTGGGCGTCATGCTCTATGGCGCCTTCGGCTACGGCGCCGGGGTCGGCTACACGCTCTATTACACCACCGATTTCATCTTTGCCGGCCTTGCCGTGGCCCTGGCCTATCATGCCGGCATGTTCAATATCGGCGGCGAGGGCCAGGCCTATATCGGCGGGCTGGGCGTCATTCTCGTCGCCCTGGCGCTCAATGGCCTGCATTGGGCCTTGATGTTCCCGCTGATGATCCTGTTCGGCGCGCTGTTCGGGGCCTTCTGGGCCTATATTCCGGGCGTGTTGCAGGCCAAGCGCGGCAGCCATATCGTCATCACCACCATCCTGTTCAACTTCATCGCTACCTCGGTGATGAGCTACATCATCACCCGCATTCTCAAGCCCGAAGGCGTCAATTCCGACGAAAGCGCCCCCATCGAGGCGATTTCGCGCATTCCGCGCCTGGGCGAATTCTTCTCCTATTTCGGCCGCTCGCCGGCCAACCTGTCCGTGCTCGTCGCCGTCCTGGCGCTGGTGCTGTGCTATTGGCTGATCTGGCATTCTAAATTCGGCTATGCCATGCGGGCCCTGGGGCAAAATCCCACGGCGGCGCGCTATGCCGGCATTTCCGGCACGCGGATGATTATCATCACCATGGCCCTGTGCGGGGCCCTGGCCGGCATGGTCGCGGTCAACAATGTCGGCGGCGTGCAGGGCCGGCTGATCCTCAATTTCGTCAATGGCGCGGGTTTCGTGGGCATCGCCGTGGCCTTCATGGGGCGCGGCCATCCCATCGGCGTGGCGCTCTCGGCGCTGCTTTTCGGTGCGCTCTACCAGGGCGGGCAGGAACTGGCCTTCTCCATGCCGGGCATCACTAAGGAAATGATCGTCACCATCCAGGCCCTCGTCATCCTGTTTACCGGTGCCATGGGCGATATGCTGCGCATCCCGCTCATGCGCCTTTTCGACCGCCGGGCGACGGCCGGGGGCCAATGATGCAATATTACACCGACCTCATCCTCATTCTCGATTCCACCGTGCGCCTGGCGGTGCCGCTGCTGCTCGCGTGCCTGGCCGGGCTCTATTCGGAGCGCTCGGGCATCGTCGATATCGGCCTTGAGGGCAAGCTCCTGGGCTCGGCCTTCGGCGCGGCCACCGTCGCCGCCGTCACCGGCTCGGCCTGGCTGGGCCTCCTGGCCGGCATTGGCGTGGCCCTGTGCTTTTCCGCGGTCCATGGCCTGGCCTCGATCAATCTCAAGGGCGACCAGACCATTTCGGGCGTGGCGCTCAACTTCCTTGCCGCCGGCCTCACCACCTTTCTGGGCCAGTCCTGGTTCCATCGCGGCGGCATGACTCCGCAATTGGGCAATGGCGAGCGCTTCACGCCCATCACCCTGCCTTTCGCCCCGCAACTGGCCGATGTGCCCATTATCGGCGGGCTCTATTCCGAGCTGATTTCGGGCCACAATATCATCACCTATTTTGCCTTCATCGCCGTGCCCCTGACCGCTTTCATCCTGTTCAAGACGCGCTTCGGCCTGCGCCTGCGCGCCGTGGGCGAAAACCCCAAGGCACTCGATACCGCCGGCATGTCGGTCACCCGCCTGCGCTACCAGGCCCTCGTCATCACGGCGATCCTGGTCGGCATCGGCGGCACCTATCTTTCGGTGGCCCAGTCGTCTGGCTTCAACAACAACATGTCGGCGGGCCGTGGCTATATCGCGCTGGCGGCGCTGATCTTTGCCAAGTGGCGCCCCTGGCCGGCATTGCTGGTCTGCCTGCTGTTCGGCTTCCTCGACGCCTTGCAATTCCGCCTGCAGGGTATCGACTTCCCGCTCATCGGGCAGGTGCCCGTGCAGGCCATCCAGGTCCTGCCCTACCTGCTCACCATCATCCTGCTGGCCGGCTTCATCGGCCGGGCCGTGGCGCCGAAGGCTTCGGGCCAACCCTATACCAAGGAGCGCTAGGCCGGGGCCGGGCGCGAAGGACGAGACGATGCAGACCGATCAAGACCGGGCCCTGTTCGAGGCCGCCGAAGCCGTCCGCAAGCGCGCCTATGCGCCCTATTCGCGGTTCCAGGTCGGGGCCGCCATCCTGGCCGACGATGGCCGCATCTATGCCGGCTGCAATGTCGAGAACGCCGCCTATCCGGTGGGCAATTGCGCCGAACCGAGCGCCATTGCCGCCATGCTGGCCGGCGGGGCCCGGCGGATAAAGCGCATCTATGTCACCGGTCCGGGGGCCTTGCCGGTCACGCCGTGCGGTGCCTGCCGCCAGCGGATCCGCGAATTTGCCGATCCCGATGTGGAAATCGTCTCCCATGGCGTCGATGGCGAACCGCTGGTGCAGACCCTGGCGCAATTGCTGCCCCACAGTTTCGGGCCGGAATATCTCGGCTGACGCCCCGATTTGGGCGGAAAGCCTTTATATCAGAGGCGGAGGCGGAACCCCTCCGGAGGAGGATCGATGAGCCTCAAGATCGTTGATGCCGGCACGAGCGAGCCGGCCCATAAGCGCAATCCGGGCTTTCCGCTCGATCTCGACTGGGTCGGGCGCGTGCGCATGAACCGCTCGGCGCTGGAACGCCGCGCCGGCACTATCGGCGCCCGCCGCACGGTGAAGAAGGATTATCAGCTCGCCTGGCTGCTCAAGGCGATCACCATGATCGACCTCACCACGCTCAATTCCGACGATACGCCGGGCCGGGTCGAGCGCCTCTGCGCCAAGGCCCGCAATCCGCTGCGCCGCGACATTGCCGCCCGGCTCGGCGTGGAAAACCTGCGCATCCTGCCCGGCGCCGTCTGCGTCTATCATGCCTTCGTCAAGACCGCCGTGGCGGCGCTGGAGGGCACCGGCATTCCCGTTGCCGCCGTTTCCACCGCCTTCCCCCACGGCCTGGCCCCGCTCGAAACCCGCATTGGCGAGATCGAGGCGTCGGTGCGCGATGGCGCGAAGGAAATCGACATCGTCATCGAGCGCGGCATGGTGCTGCGCGGCGACTGGCAGGGGCTCTACGACACTGTCAAAGCCTATCGCAAGGCCTGCGGGGACGCCCATATCAAGACCATCCTGGGTACGGGCGAGCTGGCCACCCAGACCAATATCGCCAAGGCCTCCCTGGTCTGCATGCTGGCCGGCGCCGATTTCATCAAGACCTCCACCGGCAAGGAAAAGGTCAACGCCAACCTCGTTACCTCGCTCAGCATGATCCGCATGATCCGCTGGTTCGCCGAGGAGACCGGCATCGAAATCGGCTACAAGCCCGCCGGCGGCATCGCCAAGGCCGCCGATGCGCTGCGCTACATGGCGCTGATGAAGGAAGAACTGGGCTCGCACTGGCTCCAGCCCCACCTCTTCCGCTTCGGCGCATCGAGCCTGCTCACCGACATAGAGCGACAACTCGAACACGGCCTCACCGGCCACTACGCGGCAGATTACCGCCAGCCGATGGTCTAGGGCCTATCGTCCTCGTGGTTCGACAAGCTCACCACGAGGACACCCGAGGTACCGAGCCCGTTCGGACCTCATGGTGAGCTTGTCGAACCACGAGGTCCGCTGCACGGACCCGGAGGAACCGAATGAACAAGATCGCGCAAATCTTCGATAGCCTCGATTACGGCCCGGCGCCCGAAGCGCCCGACCAGGCGCTTGCCTGGCTCGATAGCCATGGCCGCAAATTCGGCCATTTCATCGGCGGCAAGTGGACCGCGCCGGGCAGGGTCTTTGCCAGCACCGACCCGGCAAACGGCCGGAAACTGGCCGACCTGACCAATGGCAGCGCCGAGGATGTCGATGCCGCCGTCAAGGCTGCCCGCAAGGCCTTCCCGTCCTGGAGCGCGCTGTCGGGCTATGAGCGCGGCAAATATCTCTATGCCCTCGCGCGTATGGTCCAGAAGCACTCCCGGCTGTTTGCCGTGCTCGAAACCATGGATAACGGCAAACCGATCCGCGAGAGCCGCGACGCCGATATTCCCCTGGTTGCCCGGCATTTCTACCACCATGCCGGCTGGGCCACGCATCTGGCGCGGGAATTTCCCGACATGGTGCCCTATGGCGTTTGCGGCCAGGTCATCCCGTGGAATTTTCCGCTCCTCATGCTGGCCTGGAAGATCGCGCCGGCCCTGGCCGCCGGCAATTGCGTCGTGCTCAAGCCCGCCGAATTCACCTCGCTGACGGCTCTGCTCTTTGCCGAGATTTGCGAGCGCGTCGGCCTGCCGCCGGGCGTGGTCAATATCGTCACCGGCGAAGGCGATACCGGCGCTGCCATCGTCGAACATCCCGGTATCGACAAGATCGCCTTTACCGGCTCCACCGAAGTGGGAAAAATCATCCGCGCCGCCACCGCCGGCTCGGGCAAGGGCCTCAGCCTCGAACTGGGCGGCAAGTCGCCCTATCTGGTCTTCGAGGATGCCGATCTCGACAGCGCCGTGGAAGGCCTGGTCGACGCCATCTGGTTCAACCAGGGCCAGGTCTGCTGCGCCGGCTCGCGTCTTCTGGTGCAGGAAAGCATCGAAGAGCGCTTCCTGGCCAAGGTCCGCAAGCGCATGGAAAAATTGCGCGTCGGCGATCCGCTCGACAAATCGGTCGATATTGGCGCGCTGGTTGCTCCGGTCCAGGTCGAGCGCATCCGCGACCTCATGAAGAAGGGCATTGCCGAAGGCGCTGAAATCTACGAGCCCGATGGCACCCTGCCAGCCGATGGCTGCTTCCTCAAGCCCGCGCTGGTGACCAAGGTGTCGCCGGCCAATACATTGGTTTCCGAAGAGATTTTCGGGCCTATCCTCGTCGCTATGAGTTTCCGTACGCCCGAGGAGGCCGTCGCCCTGGCCAACAATACCCGCTATGGCCTGGCGGCCACGCTCTGGAGCGAGAACATCAATCTCGCCCTCGATATCGCGCCGCGCCTCAAGGCCGGTGTGGTCTGGATCAACGGCACCAACCAGTTCGATGCCGCGGTCGGGTTCGGTGGCTACAAGGAGAGCGGCTTCGGCCGCGAAGGCGGCCGCGAGGGCATGGCGGCCTATCTCAAACCCGCCTGGGAAAAGGCTCTCAAGCCCACTTCCGTTCCCGCGCCGGCAAGTCCGGCATCCGCCAATCCCCTCGATGCCACCCATCTCGACCAGACCGCCAAGCTCTATATCGGCGGCAGGCAGGCGCGGCCCGATAGTGGCTATAGTCGTGCGGTGCTCGGCCCCGACGGCGCGCAACTGGGCGAAGTGGGCGAGGGCAATCGCAAGGATATCCGCAACGCCGTGGAAGCGGCCCGCGCCGCGCTTGGCTGGTCCACGACCGCCGCCCATTCGCGGGCGCAGATTCTCTATTTCCTGGCCGAGAATCTCGATTATCGCCGCGCCGAATTTGCCAGCAGGATCAAAGCGCAAACCGGCGAGGACGGTGAAGAGGAAGTGGCTCTGTCGGTCGAGCGGCTCTTTGCCTTTGCCGGTTGGGCCGACAAATATGACGGCGCCGTTCACAACCCGCCCATGCGGGCCGTGGCTGCCGCCATGGTCGAGCCGCTGGGCGTGCTGGGCATCGTCGCCCCCGACAGCAAGCCGCTGCTTGGCGCTATCGCATTGTTAGCGCCGGCCATCGCCATGGGGAACACCTGCATATTGGTGCCCTCGGAGCGTGCACCGCTCTCGATGACCGACTTCTACCAGGTGCTCGAAACGTCCGACATGCCCTCGGGCGTGGTCAATATCGTCACCGGTGCCAGCGCCACGCTGGCCAGGACGCTGGCCGAGCATGACGGTGTCGATGGCCTGTGGTTCATGGGATCGGCGGAAGGCTCGGCCCTGGTCGAAAAGGCTTCCATCGGCAATCTCAAGCAGACCTGGACCAGCCGCGGGCTCGCCTATGACCTGGCCGATCCGCGTTTTGCCGGCGATTATTTCCTGGCCAGGGCCACCCAGGTCAAGAATGTGTGGATTCCTTACGGAGCTTAGCGGAAGGCAATTGATATGGTCTTCCTTCCGCAAGAAGTGATCCTCAGGAAGCGCGATGGCGAAGCCCTGGCCCCGGCGGACATTTCCCGCTTCATCGCGGGCTTTGCCGGGGGCACCGTCTCCCATGCCCAGGCGGCGGCGTTCGCCATGGCGGTCTATTTCCGCGACATGGATATGGACGAGCGCGTGGCCCTGACCCTGGCCATGCGCGATTCGGGCGAGGTGCTGGATTGGTCCGATCTCGACGGACCGGTGGCCGACAAGCATTCGACCGGCGGCGTGGGGGACAATGTTTCCCTGATGCTGGCACCGATCCTGGCCAGCCTGGGGATTTACGTGCCGATGATTTCCGGGCGGGGCCTCGGCCATACCGGGGGAACGCTCGATAAATTCGATGCCATCCCCGGCTATCGCACCAGCCCCGACCAGGCCCTGTTCCGCCAGACGGTCAAGGCCGCCGGTTGCGCCATTATCGGCCAGACCGCCGATCTCGCGCCGGCCGACAAGACGCTCTATGCCATCCGCGACGTCACCGCCACGGTGGAGTCGATTGCCCTCATCACCGCGTCCATCCTCTCCAAGAAGCTCGCCGCCGGGCTCGGCGCGCTCATCCTCGACGTCAAGACCGGCTCGGGCGCCTTCATGCCGACGCTGGAGCGCGCGCGCGCCCTGGCGCAAAGCCTGGTCGCGGTCGCCAATGGCGCGGGCCTCAAGACCGGGGCACTCATCACCGATATGAACCAGCCGCTGGCCAGTGCCGCCGGCAACGGGCTCGAAATGCGCAATGCCGTGGATTTCCTCACCGGCCGCCACCAGGATGCACGGCTGCGCGAAGTGACGCTGGCGCTCTGCGCCGAGATCGTCTCGATGACCGGCAAGGCCGCTTCCCCCGAAACCGCCCGCCGCCAGGCCGAGGCCGCCCTGGCCAGCGGCCGGCCTGTCGAGCATTTTTCGCGCATGGTGGCGGCATTGGGCGGGCCGGCCGATTTCGTCGCGCATATGGACCGCCACCTGGCGCCCGCGCCGATCATCCGCGATGTCTTCGCGCCGCGAGCGGGCTTGGTCAGCGCCATCGACACGCGCGGCGTCGGCATGGCGGTGGTGGCCCTGGGAGGCGGTCGCGCGACGCCGGGCGACGCCATCGACCACCGCGTCGGTTTCGACCGCCTGGCCGGGCTGGGCACGCGGCTCGATGGCGCGACGCCCATTGCCCGCATCCACGCCGCCGACGAGGCCAGCGCCGGCGATGCCCAGGCACGGCTGCTGGCCGCCTATACGCTTGGGGACGAAGCGCCCTCTTTCCCCCTTGTCGCAGAACGGATCGCCGCGCCGTGAGCGGCATTCCTTTTCATCGCCATTGAGAACCGGGAGGAGCCCCCTTATGCCCCGCGCCATAATCTGCCTGCTCGATAGCGTCGGGATCGGCGGGGCGCCCGATGCCACCGCCTATGGCGACGAAGGCGCCAATACGGTCGGCCATATCGCCCAATGGGCCGCGACCGGCAAGGCCGACCGGCAAGGCCTGCGCGCCGGCCCGCTCCAGGTGCCCAACATGGATTCCATGGGCCTGGGCGCGGCGCTCAAGCTCTCGACCGGTACCCTGCCGCCCAATCTTTCCGACCGCCCGAAAGGCGGCCGCTTCGGCGTGGGCCGCGAGATTTCCCGGGGCAAGGACACCCCGTCGGGACATTGGGAAATCGCCGGCGTGCCGGTGCCGTTCGACTGGGGCTATTTCCCCAGGACAATCCCCGCCTTTCCGCCGGACCTGGTGGCCGAATTCGTGCGCCGCGCCGGCCTGCCCGGCATATTGGGCGACCGGCACGCCTCGGGCACCGACATCATCGCCGACCTGGGCGAGGAACATATCCGCACCGGCAAGCCGATCTGCTACACCTCCATCGACAGCGTGTTCCAGATTGCCGCGCATGAAAGCCATTTCGGGCTGGACCGGCTCTACGAGATCTGCCGCATCGCCTTCGCGCTGACCGAGCCGCTGAAGATCGGCCGCGTCATTGCCCGGCCCTTTCTCGGGGATAGCGCGCAGACCTTCAAGCGCACCGGAAACCGGCGCGACTACGCCATTGCCCCGCCCGAGCCGACCCTGCTCGACCGCAACCGGGCGGCCGGCAACCAGGTCTTCGCCATCGGCAAGATTTCCGACATCTATGCCGGCTCCGGCGTCACCCATAAGCTCAAGGGCACCGGCATTGCCCAGCTTTTCGACAGGACGCTCGAGGCGCTGGACATGGCCGCGGACCGCGCCTTCATCATGACCAATTTCGTCGATTTCGACAGCGAATACGGCCATCGCCGCGACGTGCCGGGCTATGCCGCCGCGCTCGAATTGTTCGACCGGCGCCTGCCCGAACTGATCGCCAGGCTCCGCCCCGACGACCTGCTGGTCATCACCGCCGACCATGGCAACGATCCCACCTGGACGGGCACCGACCACACGCGCGAACAGGTGCCCATCCTGGTCTTTTCCCCAGGCCTGGGGCCGGGGGAGATTGGCATTCGCCCCACCTTCGCGGATATTGGCGAAAGCGTCGCCGCCTGGCTGGGCCTCGTCCCCGGCCGCCACGGCAAATCCTTCCTCTAGGCAATTTTTCAAGGTGATCCGATGAGCAAAGTCGCGGGCAATGTAACGGTCATCGATCATCCGCTGATCCAGCACAAACTGACGATCATGCGCAACAAGGAGACGTCCATTGCCGGGTTCCGGCGCCTGCTGCGCGAGATCGCCCATCTCATGTGCTACGAAGTCACCCGCGATCTCGAACTGGAACTGGTCGATATCGAAACGCCCATGGCGCCGATGAAATCGCCGGCCATCAAGGGCAAGAAACTGGTCTTCGCCTCCATCCTGCGCGCCGGCAACGGCCTGCTCGACGGCATGCTCGACCTGGTGCCAGCCGCCCGCGTCGCCCATATCGGGCTCTACCGCGACCACGAAACCCTCGAACCGGTCGAATATTATTTCAAGGCGCCATCGAGCCTCGAAGACCGGCTGGTCATCGTGGTCGATCCCATGCTGGCCACCGCCAATTCGGCCACCGCCGCCATCGAAAAGCTCAAGGAGCGCGGCGCCGACAATATCCGCTTCCTCTGCCTGCTGGCCGCGCCCGAAGGCGTGAAGCACTTCACCGAGGCCCATCCCGACGTGCCGGTCTATACCGCCGCCATCGACATCCACCTCAACGAAAAGGGCTATATCGTCCCCGGCCTGGGCGATGCCGGCGACCGCATGTACGGCACCAAGTAAGGCGCCGGGCTCTGTCTCGGTGGCTCGAACGTGCTGGGGCATCGCATGGATTGCCCGGACAAGCCGGGCAATGACGGAGGCTGGGGGGCTGGCGCTTGGCTCTCGCGCCTGCACCGAGCTTTCTCAGGTCAGCGTCGGTACGCCGGTCGTCCGAACGTTCTGGGACATTGCGTGGATTGCCCGGACGAGCCGGGCAATGACGGAGGTTGGGGGCGCAGCGTCCAGGCGTGCGCACTCGCGTCACACCTCGTCCGTCATCGCCCGGCTTGTCCGGGCGATCCATTGTGCCGCACATTGGGGCCATGAAAGGCTATGTCTATATTCTCGCATCGCGGAAGAACGGCACCCTTTATACCGGGGTAACGTCCAACCCGTCGCGCCGCTGGTTCGAGCACCAGCATGGCCTGACGCCCGGATTTACCACCCGCTATGGCGTCAAAACCCTGGTCTGGATCGAGGAACACGGCTTGGTCGTCGATGCCATCCGGCGTGAGAAGGCCATCAAGAAATATCCGCGCCAATGGAAAATCAACCTGATCGAGGCCCTCAATCCGGATTGGGCCGACATCTCCCATTGGCTGATGGATACCTGAAAAGCGAAATCCAGCCTGGCCGATGCATGGATTGCCCGGACAAGCCGGGCAATGACGGAGGGTGGGAGTGCAGCGCCCAGGCGTCCGCACTCGCATCATGCCTCGTTCGTCATCGCCCGGCTTGTCCGGGCGATCCATTGTGCCGAACCGCCCTTCTCCCCTTGCGTGAGAAGATGAGGGGTCCTTCCGACAAGCGCCAGCCCCTCATACGGCGCTGCGCGCCGACCTCTCCCCAAGGGAGAGGCAAAAAACTCCCCACCCCCCACCGCCGTCATTGCCGGGCTTGTCCCGGCAATCCATCCGTCCGCTATCGCTACGGCTCCAAACCTGCTGCAAACCCCGACAAGCACCAGCCCCCTCACCCGGCGCTGCGCCGACCTCTCCCCGAGGAAGAGGCAAAAAACTCCCCACCCTCCACCGTCGTCATTGCCGGGCTTGTCCCGGCAATCCATCCGTCCGCTATCGCTATGGCTCCAAACCTGCTGCAAACCCCGACAAGCGCCGGCCCCCTCACCCAACGCTGCGCGCCGACCTATCCCCAAGAGAGAGGTGAAAACTCCCCACCCTCCATCCCCGTCATTGCCCGGCTTGTCCGGGCAATCCATCCGTCCCCCATCCCCGTCATTGCCGGGCTTGTCCCGGCAATCCATCTTGCGGCATGAGCTTGCCCGGGTCGGGCACTGAATTACCGCGCCTTGAGCGGCAGCCCCAGGGCGATCAGGTCTTCGCGCAGATGCGTGGGGTCCTTGAAGTGGATGCCATGCATGCCGAAGCGGCGGGCGGCCACGATATTGGGCTCGCTGTCGTCGATGAAGACGCAGGCATCGGGCGCCAGCCCATAGCGCTCGCAAAAGACGCGATAGATGCGCGGGTCGGGCTTGACCAGGCCTTCCAGGCCCGAAACGATCACGCCGTCGAACTTTTCCAGGAACGGCCATTCGCCCAGCCGCGTCATCCATTTCTCCCAGGAGAAATTGGTGATGGCGAAGGTGGGAATGTCCTGGTCGATCAGCTCGTTGTGGATGTCGATCGTGCCCTGGATGAAGGGGCCGAACGTTTCTTCCCAGCGCGTGTCATAGGCCTGGATTTCGCGCCAATAGCGCGGAAAGCGCGTCACCAGCTTGGCGACGCCCTCGCGGTAGATTTCGCCGGCGTCGAATTCCAGGTTCCAGTCGCTGGTGCAGATGTTCTGGGCGAACCAGAGCGCGTCGTCCTCCGTCTCGAACAGCTTGCGGAACAGGTACATCGGGTTCCAATCGACGAAAACGCCGCCCAGGTCGAAAACGGGAATGATGGTGTCGTCCATGGCTCTGCTGCTCGTGGGAAAGATAAAGGCTGGGGGGCTTGTGCCATGGCCCGGTCCTGCGCCGCAAGCGACAGCGCTTCGTCAATTGAGCGCGATCGTGCCCTCGAAGCGCGGCAGGAAGTAATCGGCCCGGTGCAGGCCGATGGCCCGGTCGAAGAACAGGCCATAAAGCGGCTTGTAGGAATAGGAGGCTTCCGCCGCGATCACCATCTTGCCTTTCGAGACGGCCAGGATCGGCGCGGGCAGGCTATAATCGTCGCCTTCGCCATAGGGGCTGGCCGAGGCGTAATCGCCGTGCTCGAACTGTTTGGACCAGGCCACCGACGTGGTGCCGTCATCGGCCACGTTCACCGCCGTCACCACCTGCACCACGCCATCGGCCGGATAGGGGGTCATGATGCCGCCGGCCGCGAGGAAATAATCGCCCAGCAGGCTGCTGGGCAGGGTCTTGTCGGTGCGCGCCACCAGGTCCCCCACCGCCCCGGCCACCAATTGCACCTTGCGGTCCATGGATATGAGCGAGGAGGCCTCCATCGTCCCGATATAGACCACCAGCATGATCGGCACGATCAGCGCGAATTCCACCGCCGCCGTGCCTTTGGCGCTGCGTCCGAACCGGCGGGCCAGTGTCCCGATTTCACGCCATGCCGCGCCCATCAGAACGGCTCGTTCTGGAAGACGGTGGCGGCGCCGAGCAGGCGCGTGCCGTCGGGCAGGTTGGCCATGCCGAAGGCCCCCAATTGCAGCACGACCGGATAGCGGTAATAGGCCTTGACCAGCACCACGCTCTTGCTGCCGCCCGGGTCCCAGGTCTGTTGCTCGCTCCAGACGCAGGTTTCCGCGCATGCGCTCACGTCGAGCGGCACGGTGACATTTGCGGACTGGAAGCTGTCGATCCTGCTCACCTTGACGAACAGGGCCGAGCAATCGGGGAACAGGCCATAGAGCCGCGCGCAGACATCGGCGCGGAAGGCATCGATGTCGAAGCCGCCCGCCCGCACCTGGCCGGTGCGGATCATGCGGCCGGCATCGTGGACCGCGCTTTCCAGCACCTGGCCGGAAAGGAAGATCAGCGAGGTCTGCAGGATGGCCGCGATGATGGAAAAGAACGGCAGCGCCAAAAGGCCGAATTCCACCGCCGTCACGCCGCGCGTATCGCCCAGCATGGCCCCGAACAGCGTGTGCAATCGTGGTGGTCGGCGGGTCACTGGCCTCGATCCTTGAAGGACTTTGGCCCAAGCCTATGCGGGTTGCCCCTAATCGATGGTTAGGGCGGCCGGCAAGGTCCGGCCAATCCGCGATGAGGGTAAAGGCAGCGTTAATGCCGGCTCAATTGGCGGCCGACTGCACCAATTGCGCCGAGGCCAGGGCGGTGCCGGAAAAGCCGGTATCGTCGCCCATCATCACCACCGGCTGGCAGGTGGGGGCACAGGCCAGGGTGGTGCGGCTGAGGCCCTGATAGACTGTCATCGTGCCCGCCTGCATCTGCACCACTTCGAGCATGGTGTCGGCGATGGGCTCGCCGGCGCTGTCGAGCACGATCAGGTTGGTCTGGCCATAGCTCTTGCCGGTCAGGATCAGCGTCGTGGGGTCCTGGATGGTGACGTCGGCAATGCCGGGATTGCCCACGATGACCGTGGCCGCCGGGGCGCTGATGCGCAGGACGCGCGCCATGTTCACATTGACATTGATCGGGGCGCCGCCCGCCTCCTGGGCGCTTGCCGGGGACAGCGCCAGCGGACTGGCCAGCGCGATGGCAAGGGCGGCAAGAACGAAACGGGACATGACGGCAATCCGGCTGCTGGTACGCATGGGGTCCAGCATCGTGCGGAATGGTAAATACTTGGCAAACGCCGCTATTGTTGTTCCGGCCAGTCTAGTCGCCTTATATGCTTATGGAAGATAATGAAGGCGGCCCTTTTGCTTGTTTCGACAATGAGAGCACGCATTTTCGCAGTTTTACCGGCTCCCTATGGGAATTTCCGGAGTGTTCCGGCAAGTCGATAAAATGCCGATATATTTGTTAACCCGTTGATTATCATGTGAATTGTCCACAGGAGTCCCGCTTCGGGCGGTCTGCCGATTAACTCTATCTCAACAAGTCCTGCGTAGCTTCCGCCCATGTTCGATGTGTGACGTGTCCGACGTGACGTCACTCGAGGACGTGTAAAAAGGAGCCTGGGAATGAACATTTTCGCACGTTTCGCGCAGGACGAGTCGGGCGCGACCGCAATCGAGTACGGCCTCATCGCCGCGCTCATCTCCGTTGGTATCATCCTCGCCGCCACCGCTCTGGGTGGCAGCCTGGGCGATCTCTTCAACGGTATCTCCAACAAGCTGGGCGACTCCACGACCGGCGTGCTGGATGCCACTGAGGGCGATTGATCCGTCTTTAATCCGGACGAGATTTGAAAAGGGGAAGGCTCGGCCTTCCCCTTTTTCGTTTGAGCTTTCTTAACGCGGCTGGGGCAGTTTTGCTTTCATGTCCACGCCGTTTCGGGGGCCCGTCGTGTCCACGCTCGCTCTGCTGTTCTTTCCGCTGGCCATGGCTTTTGCCGCCTCCACCGATCTTCTGACCATGCGGATTTCCAACAAGCTGGTGCTGTTGCTGGTCGCGGGCTTCTTCATCGTGGCGCTGTCGGTCAACCTGCCTTTGCAGCAATTCGCCATGCATGTGCTCTGTGCCCTGCTGGTGCTCACGGTGGCCTTTACCTTTTTCGCGCTGGGCTGGATCGGCGGGGGCGACGCCAAGCTGGCCGCCGCGACCACGCTCTGGCTCGGCTTCGGGCTGGCTCTGCCCTATCTGGTCTATACCGCGCTGCTGGGCGGGGCGCTGACCCTGGCGGTCCTGGCCCTGCGCCGCATTCCCCTCACGCCCTTCATCGCCCGCTTCCGCTGGCTCGAACGCCTGCATGACAGCCGCCAGGGCATCCCCTATGGCGTGGCCATGGCCGTGGCGGGCCTTCTGACCTACACCAATTCCACCATCTTCCTGCACCTGACCGCCTGAGCGGATTGCGCAGCCCCCGAACTGCCGGTTCACGAGGTGCGCTATTGTCCTGCTTTTGCAAAAAGCAAGTATTCATAACTTGTTAACTGAACCGGCAAAGTCCTGGTTAACTAAACTTTGACCCTTTGGTCCCATATTTCCAGCGGTGAAATTGGGGCCCTGGCCCTGCGGTGAACCGGAGTGGGGTCATGAGGCCGGCGCGTATAATCCTTTTGGTAGTGGCTCTGGTGGCCGGCGGGCTCGCCGCCTTCCTGGTCACGCGCGGCGGCAAGGCGCCGGCGCCCCGGCAGGAAGTGGTGACGCAGGTGGTCGAGGAGGCCAAGGCGCAGGTGCTGGTGGCCAAGGTCGGTGTCGGGGTCGGCGAGCGTCTCAGTGCCGACAAGCTCGAATGGCAGGATTGGCCCGAAGGGGCGCTGCGGCCCGAATTCGTCACCATTGCGGCCATGCCCGACGCGCAGGCGGAATTGACCGGCGCGGTGGCGCGCTTCGAGTTCTTCCCGGGCGAGCCGATCCGCGAGGCCAAGCTCGTCCATTCCGACCAGGGCTATCTCTCCGCCGTGCTCTCGCCGGGCATGCGCGGCGTTTCGGTGGGGGTCAGCGCGGTGTCCAGCGCCGGCGGCTTCGTGGTGCCCAACGACCATGTCGATGTGGTGCTCACCACCGCCTCGGCCATGGGCCAGCAATCGGAAGTCATCCTCTCCAATGTGCGCATCCTGGCCATCGGCAAGCGCCTGGGCGAGATGGGCGCGACCGGCGCGACCGAGGATGGCGACCCCAACCAGCCCACGCCCACCACCTTCGACAAGAGCACCATCGCCACGCTGGAACTCGATCCGGTCCAGGCCGAAACGCTGATTAACGCGGCGACGCGCGGCCAGCTCAGCCTCACCCTGCGCTCGGTGGCCGATTTCAACCAGCCCGATGCGGCCCGCCATGCCGGCGCCAACCAGACGGTGCGGATCATCCGCTTCGGCAAGGAACAGAACGTCATGGCCGGCAGCCCGGCCGGCACCTTGGTCAACCAGCAGGCCGCCATCGACTATCCGGTCGAGGGCGAAAGCTATGACGGGGGCACGCTGCCGCCCGCGGCGCCGCAGGTCCTGCCGCAATAGGGGGAATGGAAAGAGCGATGAACACGACCATGACCCGGACCCCCATCCATCGTCGCCGGCCCGCCCTGGCCCTGGCGCTGGCGGCCATCCTGGCCGGCGCGCTGCCCCAGGCGGCCAGCGCCGCCGGCGACCAGCTCACCATCGCCTCGTCCGCCTATGGGGCGACGCGCAATGTCTCGCTGGCGCTCAACAAATCCATGATCGTCGACCTGCCCGCCGGCGTGGCCGAGGTAATCGTTTCCCAGCCCGATATCGCGGCCGCCATCATGCGCACCCGCACCCGCGCCATCCTCCAGGGCGTGTCCAGCGGGGATACCAATGTGTTCTTCCTCGATGACAATGGCCGCACCATCCAGGTGCTGGACCTGAGCGTCACCGAAGAGCCTTCCCAGGTGGGCAATGCGCTCGAGGCGGCCCTGGCCCGCGTCATTCCCGGCTCCCGCATCAAGGTGGAATCGGTGACCCTGGGCGGCGAAACCAATCGCGTGGTGCTGACCGGCACCGTCCTCTCCTCGCAGGACCGCGACCGCGCCATGGCGGTGGCCACCCAGTTCGCCGGCTCGGCGGAAAACGTCGCCAGCATCATCGACGTCACCGGAGCCCAGCAGGTCATGCTCCAGGTCACCGTTTCCGAGGTCAAGCGCGACGTCGCCAAGCAATTCGGCATCAATCTGGGGGCCTCGTTCAGCGTCGGCACCACGACGCTCAATTTCGGCAGCAATCCCACCGCCGTCGCCGACCTGCCCAATAGCGGCATTGCCGCCGGCTTCAATGTCGGTTCGGTGGGCATCACCGCCGCGCTGCGGGCGCTGGAGGCGCGCGGCGCCCTGCGCATGCTGGCCCAGCCCAACCTCACCGCCATTTCCGGGGAATCGGCCAAGTTCATGGCCGGCGGCGAATTGCCCTATTACACTTACGAGGACGACGGCAGCGGCAATACCCATCGCACCGTGCTGTTCAAGCCCTATGGCGTCGAACTGAACTTCACGCCCGTGGTGAAGTCCAACGGCACCATTACCCTTAATGTCCACACTTCGGTTTCCGAGCCGCAATCGGATGCCTCGCTGACCAAGCGCGAAGCCGATACCTCGGTGGAACTGCCCTCGGGCACCACGCTCGCCATTGGCGGGCTGTTGCAGGAAACCTCGCGCCAGCAGATCAACCAGATGCCGGTCCTGGGCAATATCCCGATCCTGGGCGCCCTGTTCCGCTCGCGCGATTTCCAGACCGAGCAGACCGAACTGGTCATCCTGGTCACGCCCTACCTGGTCAGTCCCAGCCCCGCCAATACCGTTGCCGTGCCCACCGATTATGCGGTGCCGGCAAGCGATGCCGAAGCCATTTTCCTCGGTGCCATGGAACGCCGCTACGGCGTGGGCGCCAATGGCGACATGCGCGGGGGTTTCAGCGGTTCGGTCGGCTTCGTGCTCGATTGATCCGGCCCCCCAAGGAGTTGCGTAGATGAGTTTCCTGACGCCCGACACCGCTGCCCCGGCCGATGAACCGGCACCCGAGATCGCCTCGGGCGCGCGCCTGGTGCCGCGCATCACCATCCAGGCGTTCTGCGAGCATTCCCAGACCGCCCAGATGGTCGAGAGCGTGCTGCATGACCGGCGCATGTCCAAGGTGGCCCTGACCACCCATAATGGTGGCATCGACGGGGCGGTGGAAACCTACAAGGCTAATCCCACCCCCAATCTCATCATCGTGGAAACCAGCCTGCCGCCCGAAGAGATCGCCGGCGCGCTGGGGCGTCTGGCCGAGGTCTGCGACGCGGCCACCCGCGTCATCGTCCTGGGCCATGTCAACGACGTCCTGCTCTACCGCGACCTCATCCGCTCGGGCATTTCCGAATATATCGTGCTGCCGGCCAGCGCCCAGACGCTGGTGGGCGCCATCACCGAGCTTTACGCCGGCGAGGGGGCCGCGCCCATCGGGCGCACTATCGGCTTCATCTCCGCCAAGGGCGGGGCAGGGGGCTCGACCATCGCTCACAATGTCGCCTGGTCCATCGCCACCGCCCTGCGCCAGGATTGCCTGATCCTCGACATGGATCTGGGCTTCGGCACGGTGGGGCTCAATTTCAACCAGGACCCGCCCCATGGCCTGGCCGACGCGCTGCTGGCCAACCAGAAGGTGGACCAGACCATGCTCGACCGCCTGATGAGCAAGGCGGCCAACCATATCAACCTGCTCACCGCGCCGGCCACGCTCGATCGCACCTGGGATTTCGAGGAAGGCGATTTCGAGCAGATCATCGAGATTTGCCAGAAAAGCGTGCCGGTCATCGTGCTCGACATTCCCCATGGCTGGAATGCCTGGACCCGCCGGACCCTTTCGGCCATCGACGAGGTGGTCATCGTGGCCGAGCCCGACCTGGCCAATCTGCGCAATGCCAAGAACCTGGCCGACATCATAAAGTCCATGCGCCCCACCGAGCGCGCGCCCTCCCTGGTGCTCAACCGGATCGGCGTGCCGCGCCGCCCCGAAATCAGTCCGGGGGAATTCGCCGCTTCGGTGGAATGCAGCCTGGTGGGGCAGATCGGGTTCGACGCCGCTCTGTTCGGCACCGCCGCCAATAACGGCCAGATGATCGCGGAAGTGTCGGCCAACAACAAGATCAACGACACCTTCTCCGCCATCGGCATGCAGGTCACCGGCCGCAACGCCGCCCATGGCGGCGCCAAGGCGGCGAGCCTGCTCAAATTGCCCACTTTGTTCAAGAAGCGGGCCTAGCCGGCAAGGAGCAGGGACCACACCATCATGTTTGGCAAGCGCACCACATTCGGCGGCAATACGCCCGGCCTCGCCGAGGCCCCCCGGCCGGTCGCCAGCCCGCCCCCCGAAGCCGTGCCGGCTGCCGCTGCGCCGCCGCGCCGCCCCGCCGGCGAGGCCGAGGGCGCGGGCGCGCGCATGCGCACCACCGATGAAGTGCTCGACGTGCGCGCCCCGGCCGATGCCCAGCGCGCCAAGGAATATTTCCAGACCAAATCGGCCATTTTCAACGCGCTGATCGATTCGATCGACCTCAGCCAATTGGCCACGATGGACAGCCAGGCCGCCCGCGAGGAAATCCGCGACATCGTCGCCGAGATCATCGCGCTCAAATCCATCGTCATGTCGATTTCCGAGCAGGAAGACCTGCTTGAGGACATCTGCAACGACGTGCTCGGCTACGGGCCGCTCGAACCGCTCCTGGCCCGCGACGACATCGCCGACATCATGGTCAACGGGTCCCAGCGCTGCTACATCGAAGTGGGCGGCAAGGTGCGCCTGACCAATGTGCGCTTCCGCGACGACGCGCATCTGATGAATGTGTGCCAGCGCATCGTCAGCCAGGTCGGCCGCCGGGTCGATGAAGGCTCGCCCATCTGCGACGCGCGCCTGCCTGACGGTTCCCGCGTCAACGTCATCGCTCCGCCTCTGGCCATCGACGGCGCCGCGCTCACCATCCGCAAGTTCAAGAAGGACAAGCTGACCCTCGCCCAGCTCGTCAAATACAATTCCATCTCGCCCGAAGGCGCCGAAGTGCTGCGCATCCTGGGTCGCGTGCGGGCCAATGTGCTGATTTCGGGCGGCACGGGCTCGGGCAAGACCACCCTGCTCAATTGCCTCACCGCCTTCATCGAGAAGGACGAGCGCGTCATCACCTGCGAGGACTCGGCCGAACTCCAGCTCCAGCAGCCCCATGTGGTGCGCCTCGAAACCCGCCCGCCCAACCTGGAAGGCGAGGGCGAGATCACCATGCGCGACCTCATCAAGAACTGCCTGCGCATGCGGCCCGAACGCATCATCGTGGGCGAGGTGCGCGGCCCGGAGGCCTTCGACCTCCTCCAGGCCATGAATACCGGCCATGACGGCTCCATGGGCACGCTGCACGCCAATTCGCCGCGCGAGGCGCTTTCGCGCCTGGAATCCATGATTACCATGGGCGGCTACGCCCTTCCCAGCCGCACCATCCGCGAGATGATCGTCTCGTCCATCGACGTCATCGTGCAGGCCGCGCGCCTGCGCGACGGCTCGCGCCGCATCACCCATATTTCCGAGGTGCTGGGCATGGAAGGCGACGTCATCGTCACCCAGGACGTCTTCGTTTACGACATCCTGGGCGAGGATTCGGGCGGCATGCTGCTGGGCCGCCACCGCTCCACCGGCATCACCAAGCCGCAATTCACCGAGCGCGCCCGCTATTTCAACGAAGAGGCCAACCTGGTCGAGGCGCTGGAAAAGGCCAATGTCGAGCACCACGAGATCCTGGGGCGCTGATCCATGCTGACCACCATTCTGCTTGTCGTGCTGGCCATGGTGACGGTGGGCGCCGCCGGTTTCGCGCTGGTTCCCTCGGCCCTGGGCAATAGCCGCGCGCAAAAGCGCATGAAGGCCTTCCGGGGCGATATCGGCGCCAATCGCCGCGAGGCCGATGCCAGCCGCACCCGCGACCAGCGCCGCAGGAGCGTGCAGCAGGTTCTCAAGGCCCAGGCGGACGAACTCAACGCCAAGAAGCGCGTCACCCTGCCCGATATGCTGTTCCAGGCAGGCATGACCATCACCCCCGGCGCCTTCATCCGCAACAGCGTGATTTTCGGCGCCGTGCTCTTCGTCATCCTGCTGGTGACGCAGGTGCCGTTCTACTTCGCCGCCATCATCGCCGCGGCCGGCGCCTATCTGCTGCCGCGCGTCTATGTCGGCCGCCGCCGCAAGAAATACCAGGATCGCTTTCTCGACGAATTGCCCAATGCGGTGGAAGCCATCGTGCGCGGCGTCAAGACCGGCCTGCCGCTCAACGATTCCATGCGCGTCGTGGCCAAGGATACCAAGGAGCCGGTCAAGTCCGAATTCGGCCGCGTGCTCGATCAGCAGAGCTTCGGCTTTTCCATGACCGAGGCGGTGCAGGTCCTGCTCGACCGGGTGCCGCTGCCCGAAGTCAATTTCTTCGTCGTGGTGATTTCGGTGCAGCAGCAATCGGGCGGCAATCTCTCCGAGGCGCTGGGCAACCTCGCCCGCGTGCTGCGCAACCGCAAGAAGATGAAACAGAAGGTCAAGGCCGTGTCCTCCGAGGCCAAGGCTTCGGCGGGCATTATCGGCTCGCTTCCCATCGTCGTTTCCATCCTGGTGTCGATCGTCTCGCCCAGCTATCTGCAACCGCTTCTGGCCACGCCCATCGGCAATGTCTGCCTGGGCGTGGGGGCGGTGATGATGCTGGCCGGCATCTTCGTCATGAACCGCATGGTCCAGTTCGACATCTGACCGCCGCTTTTTCCGAAAGGCTTCCAGCGTGAACATCGTCGACCTGCTCACCCAGCGCGATTTTCTCATTGCCGTGCTCGCGGCCGTCTCGGCGGCGGCGGCCGTTTTCACCTTCGGCACCTCGCTGATCGGCCGGCGGGAGATGAAGGATCGCATCCGCCGGGTCGCGGTGGAGCGCGACCGCATGCGCGCCGAGGAAATGGCGCGGCTGCGCGGCGGGCAGGCGGGCGATGGCCGGGTCAACATTCGCGGCGGGCGCGAAACCAAGTCCTATATGAAGCAGGTGGTCGAGCGCTTCGATCTCAAGAAGGCGTTTCAGGACGAAACCACCAACGACAAGCTGGCCATGGCCGGCTATCGCGGCCAGGGCCACCTGACCGCCTATCTTTTCCAGCGCTTTGCCACGCCCATCGGGGTGTTCCTGGTGGCCGCGCTCTATCTTCTGGTGCTGGCCCCGGGCGGGCGCCCGGCCTATCTCAATTTTACCTATGCCGTCGGCGCGGGCCTGCTGGGAGCCTATCTGCCGGTGATTCTGCTGCGCAACACCACGCAGAAGCGCCAGGCCTCCATTCGCCGCTCCTGGCCCGATTGCCTCGACCTCATGCTGCTTTGCGTCGAAGCGGGCATGTCCATGGAACATGCCTTCAAGCGGGTGGCCCGCGAAATCGGCTCGCAAAGCGTGGAACTGGCCGAGGAACTGACCCTGACCACCGCCGAATTGTCCTTTCTCGAAGACCGCAGCCGCGCCTACGACAATCTGGGGCGACGCACCGGGCTCGACAATGTCAAGGCGGTGATGACCGCGCTCATCCAGGCCGATCGCTACGGCACCTCCGTGGCCCAGGCTTTGCGCGTCATGGCCGAGGAAGGGCGCGAGGCGCGCATGATGGAGGCCGAGAAAAAGGCCGCCGCCCTGCCGCCCAAGCTCACCGTGCCGCTCATCATCTTCTTCCTGCCGGTCCTGTTCATCGTCATCCTCTCGCCCGCCATGATTAAGGTCTTCGCCGGCGGCGTCGCCTCGACCGTCGGCGGCGGCTGAGGCCGGCCCCGGCGCGGTCTGCGAGCCCGAACGATCATGCTCGCACAGCGTCGTTCCCGCGCAGGATTACCCGAGGCAGACCCTCCATTCCGGCACATGCAGCCCTCTCTCCCGTCACCGCCGGGCTCGTCACGGCGGCCCATGGGCGATCGAGGTCCTGCCGCGATGGCCCGGACAATGACGAAGGGCCAGTCCCGCGAAAGCGGGAACCTCCGTTCGGACCATGAGGTCCCGCCACGGCGACCCGGACGGGCCCCGAAATGACGCAAGCAATTGCCCCTGCCGCCATCCTGCTCGTCCTATCGACCAGACCCCGACCCGAAGCCCTCCGCCCCGCCCAAACTCTCCCCTTGCAACCCGCCCCGCTTCACGGCATGTTGCGAATGATTTGCAATAGCAATTAGGTTTGACGATCATGGATCAACCGGGTTGGCGGCTCAAAGGCGGACAGGTTTCGCTGGCGGAAGTGTTTCGCAGCGTCGATGTGCGGGGCCACCAGAGCACGTTCCGCCGGGCCCTGGCCTTTATCGGGCCGGGCTATCTGGTGGCGGTGGGCTATATGGACCCGGGCAATTGGGCCACCTCGCTCGCCGGCGGCGCCAGCTTCGGCTATACGCTGCTCTTCGTGGCGCTGCTGTCCAACCTCATGGCCATCGTGCTGCAAGCGCTCTCCATCCGCCTGGCGGTAGGCTCGGGGCGCGACCTGGCCCAGGCCTGCCGCGACGCCTTTCCCCGGCCCGTCGCCTATATCCTCTGGGTGCTGGCCGAAATCGCCATCATCGCCACCGATATTGCCGAGGTCATCGGCACGGCCATCGGGCTCAATCTCATTTTCGGCATTCCGCTCGAACTGGGCGTGCTGATTACCGGGCTCGATGTGGTGCTGATCCTCTACCTGCAAAAGCTGGGCTTTCGCTGGCTGGAAGCCTTCGTCATCGGCATGCTGGCGGTCATCGCCTTCTGCTTCGGTGCCCAACTCGTCCTGGCCGATCCCGATTGGGGCGATGTGGTGCGCGGCTTTGCCCCCACCACCGACATCGTCACCAATCCCGACATGCTCTACCTGGCCCTGGGCATTCTCGGGGCCACGGTCATGCCCCACAACCTCTACCTGCATTCGGGCGTGATGCAGACGCGCAATTTCGGCGACACGCTTGCGGAAAAGCGCGAGGCCATGCGCTTTGCCACCATCGATTCCACCGTGGCGCTGACCTTCGCCCTGTTCATCAACGCCTCCATCCTGGTCCTGGCCGGCGCCGCCTTCCACACCAGCGGCAATACCCAGGTGGCCGAGCTGGGCGAGGCGCACAGCCTGCTCGCGCCGCTGCTGGGCGCGGCCATCGCCCCCACCCTGTTCGGAGTCGCCCTCATCGCCTGCGGGCTCAATTCCACCATCACCGCGACCCTGGCCGGGCAGATCGTCATGGAGGGCTTCCTGCATCTGCGCCTGCCGCCCTGGCTGCGCCGGCTGATTACCCGGGGCCTGGCCATCGTGCCGGCGGGGCTCGTCACCATCTGGTACGGCGAGCAGGGGACCGGGCAATTGCTGATCCTCACCCAGGTCGTGCTGAGCCTGCAACTCTCGTTCGCCGTCTTCCCGCTGGTCATGTTCACCGCCGACCGCGCTAAGATGGGGGCCCTGGTGGCGCCGCGCTGGCTGGCCGCCATCGCCATGGTGATCGCCGTGGTCATCGCGCTGCTCAACGTCAAGCTGCTCTACGACGTGGCCGTCAGCGGAATATTGGGCTAGACCCGCCGCCGAACGCGGCCGGCAGGGACGTCAGCCCTTGTCGATCCGGTTCCAGCGGTTCTGCTGGCTGAGGAGCGAGCGGATATAGGCCATGTTGGCCTCGACCTGCTCGGGGGGCAATTCGGCGCCGTAAAGGGCCCGGGCCTCGTCGAACCGGCCCTGCAGGCCCACGATCAGCGCCAGGTTCTGCCGCGTCTTGCTGGTCGCCCCGCGCATCTGCACCGCCCGGCGCAGATGCTGCTCGGCCTGCGGCAGATCCTCGGTCATGGCATAGGAAAGGCCCAGATTCGTCTCGATGGAAGCCTCGCCCGGCGCGATCACCTGCGCCTGCGCATAAAGCGCGCGCGCTTCGCCATTGCGGCCCATCTGGTCGAGCGTCGCGCCCTTGACCAGCAGCGCGTTCCAGTCCGGCGCGTCGGGGCGGATGACATTGTCGAGCACGCCCAGCGATTGCGCGAACCGGCCCGCCGCGGTCAGCGCCTTGGCATAGGCCACGCTCACCGCCACGTCGCCGGGATAGGCCGCCATGGCCTGTTCGAGCGCCGCGATGGCCTGTTGCGGCTGTCCGGCGGCGCGCAGGGCCGCCGCGTAATGGATGGCCACCGTCCGGTCGCGCGGATCGGCCTTGTAGCGCGCGGTCAATTGCGCCAGGTTTGCCCGGTTTTCCGTCGCCGAGAGGCTGGAATAATCCGCATCGCCCAATGGGGCGCGATTGGTCGCGCAGGCCGAAAGCGCCAGCGCCGCCACCCCGGCCAGCAGCAGGGGCCGTATATTTCGGACGAGGCGGGGTCGTTTCGGCAAGGCGCGTCTCCGGCTGAGCCCATGGGCTCGTTCCCCGAGCAATAAATCATTAACCCTAACGGCCGGTTAAGGCCGGCTTTGCGACATTGCCCGGTTCCGGGCCGGGGGCTAGAACGGCAGGAGAATATTGTCCCGGAGTCGTCCCATGGCCCAGCCGCCCGTCCTGCCCCTCATTCTGGTTTCCGAAGCCGGCCTGGCCGATCTTTCCCTCACCGGGGCCCAGCGCCAATGGGTGGGCGCGCATGGCTTTGCCGGCCAGCGCGGCCGGCTTCTGGCGCTGCCGGGCGAGGCGGGCGCGCTGGCCGGCTATCTTTTTGGGCTCGGCGCGCCCGCGGGGCGGCCCGCCTTCATTGCCGGCCTCGCCGCCGCCGCCCTGCCCGGAGGCACCTATGCCCTGGCGGGCGAGCTGGGCGATCCGACCCTGGCCGCCATCGCCTTCCGGCTCGGCGCCTATCGGTTCACCCGCTACCGCCAGGGCCAGCCCGGGCCGCAATTGCAATTGCCCGCCGGCGCCGATCCCGCCGAGGTTGACCGGCAGGTCGAGGCCGCGACGCTGGCGCGCGATCTCGTCAACACGCCGGCCAACGATCTGGGGCCCGATGCGCTCGAAGCCTTCGTGCGCGATTTCGCCCAGGCCCGCGGCATGGATTTCGCCGTCACGCGCGGCCCCGACCTGCTCACCGGCAATTTCCCCATGATCCACGCGGTCGGCCGCGCCAGCGCCGAGGCGCCGCGCCTGATCGACCTCCGCTGGGGCGCGCCCGATGCGCCCAAGGTCACGCTGGTGGGCAAGGGCGTCATCTTCGATACCGGCGGGCTCGACATCAAGTCGGCCGCCGGCATGCTGCTGATGAAAAAGGACATGGGCGGCGCTGCCAATATTCTGGGCCTTGCCCATGCCATCGTTTCGGCCGGGCTGAAAGTGCGGCTGCGCGTCCTGCTGCCCGTGGTCGAAAACGCCATCTCGGCCAATGCCTTCCGTCCCGGCGACGTGCTGCGCTCGCGCCGGGGGCTGAGCGTGGAAATCGGCAATACCGATGCCGAGGGCCGGCTGATCCTGGCCGATGCCCTGGCCCTGGCCGACGAGGAAAGCCCGGATCTCCTGATCGACATGGCGACCCTGACCGGCGCCGCCCGCGTTGCCCTGGGCCCCGACCTGCCGCCGGTCTATTGCACCGACGAGGCCCTGGGCCGCGATCTTGCCGCTGGCGGCCTGCCGCTCGAAGACCCGCTCTGGCCCATGCCGCTCTGGACGCCCTATGAGAGCCTGCTGGCCTCCCGCATCGCCGACATCAATAATGCCGCGACCGGCGGCCATGCCGGCTCGGTGACGGCGGCCCTGTTCCTGCGCCATTTCGTCTCGGCGGCCAAGGCCTGGATCCATCTCGACATTTTCGCCTGGGCGCCCGAAGCGCGCCCCGGCCGCCCCGCCGGCGCCACCGACCAGGCCATCCGCGCCTGCTACGCGCTGCTCCGCAAGCGCTATGGCGCCTGATCCCGCCGGCGTCGCCCGTCGGGGTGTCAGTAGCCCCGCTGGCGGTCCACCACGTTGATGAGCGGCTCGCCCGCTTCATGCGCCTTGAGGATGGCGGAGAAATAGCGCACGCCGCTCGCCTCGTCGGAAATCGCCGCGATATGGGGGGTGATATAGCAGTTCTCGATGTCCCAGAGCGGGCTGGTCGGGGGCAGGGGCTCCACCTCGAAGACATCCAGGCTCGCCGCCCCCAGCGTGCCGTCCGCCAGGGCCCGCGCGATGTCGGCTTCCTTCTGGTGGCCGCCCCGCGCCGCATTGACGATGACCGGCCCGCCCTGCAAATGGCCGCGCCGCAGCTTGCCGAAGGTTGCGTAATTGAGGATGCCGCTGGTTTCGGGCGTCAGCGGCAGCAGGTTGACCAGGATATCGGTGCCGGCGAGGAAATCGTCGAACAGCGCCGCCCCGGCGAAATTTTCCACCCCCGGAATGGCCTTGGGCGTGCGGCTCCAGCTTCGCAGGCCGAATCCGAGCGGCTTGAGGCGCGCCGCCGCGTCCTGGCCAAGCACGCCCATGCCCATGATCCCCACCTGGGTCTGGCTGGCCGATGGCGGGTAATACTGGCTCCAGCGCCGCGCCCGCTGGTCGGCGCGAAAGCGCGTGAACTGCCGGTGATGCATGGTGACATGGGCCACCACGTAATCGCTCATGCGCTGGCTGAGATCGGTATCGACGAACCGGACCACCGGCACGTCCGGCAGTTTGGGATGCTTGAGCAGCGCGTCCACCCCGGCGCCCAGCGACAGCACCGCCTTGAGATTGGCCAGCCCGTCGAAGGCATCGTTCCGGGGCTTCCACACGAAGATGTAGCCGATATCGGCCGGGTCGAACGCATCGCCCTGCCGCACCACCGGATAGGGCGCCAGGGCCTTGGCGAAGGCCCGGGCCCAGCTCGCCTCGTCGACATCGGACAGGTGCAGCAGCAGCATCAATACCTCCTCAAGCGAAAGGCCGCGCTGGCGGCGCGGCCCTTGCAGCAATTCTGCGCATCGTGCGCTATGCCCGGGCGCTTGCCCGCCCTATTGGGCCGGGGCAACGTCCGGCGTGTCCGCACCGCTATCGCCACCGGCGGCCGGAGTGCCCTCCACCGTGGTTTCGCTCTGCGTCGTCTCGGGCGTTTCCTGCACATCGGTCGTTTCCGGAACGACTTGTTCCGGAGCCGCTTCAGCCGGCGCGGCCTCGTCGGCCGGTGCCGCGCTGTCATCGGCGGGCGCCGCGCCATCCTCGGCCGGTGCGGCTTCGTCGGCCGGTGCGGCAGCTTCAGGCTCGGGGAACGGCACGGGGTCGTTCGACAGGGTCTGGAGATAGGCCAGGATATCGGCCCGCTCTTCAGGGCTGCGAACGCCGGCAAAGGTCATCTTGGTGCCCGGAACATAGGTCTTGGGGCTGGTGATGAAGGCATTGAGGTTTTCATAGGTCCACACATCGCCATTGGCATTGTGTTCCAGCATGCCCTCGGAATAGGCGAAATCGGGCAGGCCGCCCTCGGGCCGGCCGACCACGCCGAACAGGTGCGGACCGGTCTTGTTGGGCTCGCCCTCGCCGAAATTGTGGCAGGACTGGCACTTGCGTACCGCCGAAGCGCCGCGATCGGCGCTGGCGCTGGCCAGCAGCACGGCCAGCGGCGTTTCCGCTTCCTCTTCGGCCGGCGCACCGGCTTCGGCCACTTCCGGCTCGGGCAGGTTGTAGCCCGGACCATTGCCTTCGATCGGATGGTAGATGGCTTCGGCCAGGAAGCCGACACCCATGACGAACAACAGGGTGCCGAGGACGGCGCCGATGATCTTGTTTAGCTCGAACGAATCCATTTGTCTCTCTGCCGGTCCATCCCCAATGGACGATAAGCGGGACCAGCCTCAATCTCGATTCGCCTAACACAATAGGGAAATCGGCCTCAACCGGCCAGTCCGACGCGGGCGGAAGATAGTATCAAGGCCGCCCGAGGGCAACAGTCAAACCCCCGGTGCGACAATTCCCCCGATCGGCAGGCGGATTTGCCGGGTGCGCCGCGATTGACAGCCCGCCGGGCAGGGGTCAAAACCCGTTTCCCTGCCATAATGGACGTAAATATCATGACCAAGAAAATCGCCTTCCAGGGTGAACCTGGCGCTTTCAGCCACGCCGCTGCCGCCAATGTTTTTCCCGGCGAGGATTTTCTCGGTTGCGTCACGTTCGAGGAAACCCTCGCCGCCGTGCAGTCGGGCCGGGCCGATTTCGCCGTGGTTCCGGTGGAAAATTCGCTCTATGGCCGCGTCGCCGACATCCACCATCTGCTGCCCGGAAGCGGCCTCTTCATCATCGGGGAAACCTATCTGCGGGTCGAATTGAACCTGCTCGGCGTCCCCGGCGCCACCCTGTCCGACATCAAGGCGGTGCAATCGCATACGGTCGCCTTGGGCCAGTGCCGCGATTTCATCGCCAGCCATGGCCTGCGCACCGTCACTGGCGCCGATACCGCCGGCTCGGCCCATGAAATCGCGCAGAAGGCCGACAAATCGGTCGCCGCCATCGCCTCGCGCTTTGCCGGTGAGATTTACGGGCTTGACGTGCTGGCCGCCAATATCGAGGACGCCAGCCACAACACCACCCGCTTCCTGGTGATCTCGCCCACCGAACAGCGGGCCGCCAACCAGGGCAAGGTGAAGACCACCTTCATCTTCCGCGTCCGCAACGTGCCGGCCGCGCTCTACAAGGCCATGGGGGGCTTCGCCACCAACGGCGTCAACATGACCAAGCTCGAAAGCTACATGGTGGGCGGCGCCTTCACCGCCACCCAGTTCTATGCCGATATCGAAGGCCATCCCGACGACCCGGCCGTGCGCAACGCCTTCGAGGAACTGGGCTTCTTCACCGACCGCTTCCGCATCCTGGGCACCTATCCCGCCGCCCAAGCCCATTAACCGTCTCCTTCGGGAGAGCTGTTTTTCAGCGGAAGCGCCTGGCACGATGCTCCGATAAGCCCTCATGGTGAGGTGCCGCGCAGCGGCCTCGAACCACGAGGGCGGCCATCCCCAATTCCCATTATCCCCGCTTCCAAAAGCTCAGGCACACTTGCCCCGTCCCGTGCAAGCTGCGCGGTCGCGACGAACGGTCGGTGCGGGATGCCGGATGAAGCGGGGGTCGCCCCGCTTCCGCCAGCGCGTTCGGGGGAGCCCGGCTCTTCCACCGGGTCCATGACGAGCCGCTCGGGCTGCACCGGAGCGGCACCCGCCACGTCGCCAGCAGGGCGAAGACGAAGCGGGCTTCATGGGCGGGACTGGGGATGTGAACCCGCCACCGGCGCGTGCGACGAGCCTCCGGCTGCATGGGGCAAGGTCTGCTTCATCATTTCCATCGCCGGACGACCGGCACCGAGGCGAACCTTGCCCCATGTCGCACACCGCGACGGGTTGTTGAGGCCGATCCCCGTGGGCGCCCCGCGCCGCGCGGCCCTTCGCCATGCCCGTTGACTCCCCATCCGCCCCGTTTATGGTCCGCGCCAATCATGTTTGAGGACCAGCCATGCCGCATACCCAGCTCGCCCGGATCATCGATGCCGCCTTCGACAATCGCGCCGAGGTCAATTTCGGCACCCGGGGCGAAATCCGCGACGCGGTGAACGAGGCGCTGGACCTGCTCGACAGCGGCAAGGCGCGCGTCGCCGAAAAGCGCGATGGCGCCTGGCAGGTCAATCAATGGCTCAAGCGCGCCGTGCTGCTTTCCTTCCGCCTCAACGACAACCGCCCCATGACCGGCGGCCCGGACGGCTCCACCTGGTGGGACAAGGTGCCCACCAAATTCGAGAACTGGGGGGAGGATCGCTGGCGCGAGGCCGGGTTCCGCGCCGTGCCCGGTGCCGTAGTGCGCAAATCGGCCCATATCGGGCGCAACGTCATCCTCATGCCCAGTTTCGTCAATCTGGGCGCCTATGTCGATGAAGGTACCATGGTCGATACCTGGGTGACGGTCGGCTCCTGCGCGCAGATCGGCAAGAACGTGCATCTCTCCGGCGGCGTCGGCATTGGCGGCGTGCTCGAACCGCTCCAGGCCGGCCCCACCATCATCGAGGACAATTGCTTCATCGGCGCGCGTTCGGAAATCGTCGAGGGGGTCGTGGTCGGCGAGGGCTCGGTCATTTCCATGGGTGTCTTCATCGGCGCCTCCACCAAGGTGGTGAACCGCCAGACCGGCGAAATCCATATCGGCAGGGTGCCGCCCTATTCGGTGGTCGTGTCCGGCAGCCTGCCCGGCAAGCCGCTGCCCGACGGCAATCCCGGCCCCAATCTCTATTGCGCCGTCATCGTCAAGACCGTGGACGCCCAGACCCGCTCCAAGACCGGCATCAACGACTTGCTGCGCGACTGAGGGAGTATCTATTATTCCACTTCCAAGCGGCGGAGTTTAATGACAAAACTAATCCGTTGATTACTGGGGGTTTGACTAATGAGTGATATTGCTTCGGGCAATGGTGTGCCGGTCATTGGCGCAGATATGAAGTTTTGCAGCGGGTGTGGAAAGCCTGTTCACAAGACCGCGGCGGCCTGCCCGAATTGTGGAGCAAGACAGGCTACCGTTGGCACGAAAAGTAGAATTACTGCGGCCCTGTTGGCGTTTTTTCTGGGCGGGTTTGGGGCGCATAAGTTCTACTTGGGGAATGTTGGCTGGGGTTTGATTTACCTGTTGTTCTGTTGGACATTTATTCCGGCAATCGTCGCATTCATAGAGTTCATTATATATCTTACCATGAGTGATGAAGCTTTCGCAGATAAATACAAGTAGGTGTTGTCATAAGCGGAAGTAGTGAGTACCCAAAGGCATGCCTCCTTCCGCTATTGAAAAAAACCTGCTCGAAAGGCTCATTGCCTGTCCCTCGGTCACGCCCGAAACGGCGGGCGTGCTCGACCTGCTCGAAAGCGAATTGGCCGGCCTCGGTTTCGCCGTGACGCGCCTGCGCTTTGCCGGCGACGGTTCCTATCCGGTCGACAATCTCTTCGCCACGCGCGGCACGGCCGGCCGCCGCCTGCTCTTTGCCGGCCATACCGATGTGGTGCCGCCCGGCGATCCGGCGACCTGGAGCGCCGATCCCTTCGTGCCGCGCATTGCCGGGGATCGGCTCTACGGGCGCGGCGCCGCCGACATGAAATCGGGTATTGCCGCCTTCGTGGCGGCCTGCGCCGCGCTGCCCCCCGAAGCCGGCATCGTCCAGCTCGCCATCACCAATGACGAGGAAGCCGACGCCGTCAACGGCACCGAAAAGCTGGTGGCCTGGATGGCCGAAAACGGCCATGCCTTCGATTTCGCCATTGTCGGGGAGCCCAGTTCCGCCGAAATCCTGGGCGACAGTATCAAGATCGGCCGGCGCGGCTCGTTTTCGGGCCGGCTGACGATCACCGGCATCCAGGGCCATGTCGCCTATCCGCACAAGGCCAACAATCCCCTGCCGGTCCTGGCCGCCCTCGCCACGGCGCTCACTGGCACGCCGCTCGACCGGGGCACGGCGCATTTCCCCGCCAGCAATCTGGAATTGACTTCCATCGACGTGGGCAATCCTGTCGCCAATGTCATTCCCGCCAGCGGCACGCTGCGCTTCAATATCCGCTACAACGACACCTGGACGCCCGAGCGCCTCACCCAATGGGTCGAAGAGCGCATTGCCGGCATCGATGCCGGGGGTGCCGAAATCGCCTTCGAGGTGCTGGGCCGGCCCTCGCGGGCCTTCCTCTCGCCGCTGGGCCGCGATATCGATTCGCTGTCCGCCGCCATTGCCGAGGTGACCGGTATCCGGCCCGAGCAGTCCACCGGCGGCGGCACGTCCGACGCGCGCTTCATCGCCGCCTATGGTCCGGTGGTCGAATGCGGCCTGGTCGGTGCCACCATGCACAAGGCCGACGAATCCATCGCGCTCGCCGATCTTGCGGGCCTCACCGCGATTTATCGCCGCTTCATGCAGCTTTTCTTTGCGGCGGGCGCGGCATGAAGATCTGGGCGCTGTGCCGCGAGGCCATGAGGGGCTGGATAAGGATCGTGCGCGGCGACGATACCTGGCGCGATCATTTCCGCCTCACCCCGGCGGGCCTTGCCACCGCGCTGGTGCTCTTTGCCGTGCTGGCTTTCCTCGCCATCGCCCTGGCCTCCTTCAGCGTCGGCGTGCCGGTGCTGTCGGGTTTCATTGCGGCCATGCTGGTGCAGGCCCTTTCCATCCTGGCGCTGGTCGTGTCCGCCCTCATGACGCGCCGGGCCGTGCCCGTGGCCGCGCCGCTGCTCGATCTCCTCGTGCCCGGAACCTATGCCATGGTCTTTTACCTCGTCCTGGGCATGGCGCTCTCACTTGTCGGCGGCCCGGTGCTGATGCTGCTCTGGCTGGCCCTGGCCCTGCTGCTGTTCCGGCTCGGCCGCGCCGCTGCCGGCTGGAGCATCGGCGTCTCTGCCGGTTTTGCCACTTTGACGCTGGTGCTGCTTGTCGGTATGCCTCTGATTCTCTACATGCTGACCGGCCCCGTGGCCGTCCCCGCCTCCTGAGACGAGATTCGCCTTGGCCCAGCCCCGTCAGATTTCCTATCTCGAAGAGATCAAACATGCCGTGCGCGGCTGCTGGGCGCTGGTCGTCGGGCGCCGCGAAGCCTCGGAAAATTTCGACTTTTCCCAGCGCGGCCTGATCGGCAGCCTCATCGCCGTACTCATCGCCATGCTGCTGGCGGGCTTCGGCCCCATGCTGCTGGGCCTGCCGGTGCCCGCCGGGGCGCCCACCCAATCGATAATCGTCAACGCGGTGCTGTTTGCCGCCCAGGCCGGCATGGCGCTCGTCGTCCTGCGGCAGATGGGCCGGCAGGATGGCTTCGTGCCCTATCTGGTCACGTCCAATTGGGTGACGCTGGTTTCGGCGGTGCTGCTGCTCGTCTCCACCCTGTTCGGCGCCCTGGGCCTGGTCATCCTGGCGGCGGTGGCGATTTTCGCCCTGGTGACCTTCATCAATATCGGGCGCTTCATCGTTACGCTTTCGCCCCTGCAGATCGCCCTGCTATTCGTCTCCCAGGCGGTTGGCGTCTTCCTGGCGCTGGGCATCGTCGCCCTGCTGCTTCCGCCCGAGGCCATGATCTGAGGCTGCCGCCTCAATAATCCACGCCGACCAGGTAAAGTCCCGAGGCCGGGGCCATCGGGCCGCAGCGGCGGCGGTCGGCCGCATCGAGCGCGGCGCGGAAGTCGGCCGGGCTCCATTTGCCCATGCCCACCAGTTTGAGCGACCCCACCATGGAGCGAACCTGGTGGTGCAGGAAGCTCCGGGCACTGGCACGGATGGCGATCACTTCGTTATCCCCGCTCACCGTGAATGCATCCAGAGTGCGGATCGGGGATTTGGCCTGGCATTCGGCGGAGCGGAAGGTGGTAAAATCGTGCTGGCCCAGGATAAGCTGCGCCGCCGCGTTCATGCGGACGATATCGAGCGGCATGGGCACGTGCCACACCTGGTTGCGCGCGATGGCCGCCGGCGCCCGCCGGTTGAGGATGCGATATTCGTAATGCCGCGCCCTGGCCGAAAACCGCGCCTCGAAATCGTCGCCCACCGCCACGCTGTCCACCACCACGACCGGATGCGGCTTGAGGTGATGGTTCAGCGCTTCGCGGATGCGGAAGGGGTCCCATGCCTTTGCCAGGTCGATATGGGCGACCTGCGCCAATGCATGCACGCCCGCATCCGTGCGCCCCGCCGCCTGGCTGGTCACCACCTCGCCCGAAAACCGCGTCACCGCCTCTTCCAGCGCCTGCTGCACGCTCATCCGGTCCGCCTGCCGCTGCCAGCCGCAAAAGGGGGTTCCGTCATATTCGATCGTCAGTTTATAGCGCGGCATGACCGCACTCCGCCGGCGTTACGACCTGCCGCGTCCCGCGCCCGCTCAAGCCGCGCGCTCCGGCAGCGGCCCGGCGCCGCGCAGGAAGGTGGCGGCGTCCATGGCGCCCTTGCCTTCGCGCTGCACCTGGGTGAGGCGCACCGCGCCGCCGCCGCAGGCAATGGTGAGATCCGCGCCCAGAAGCGTGCCGGGTGCGCCATCGCCCTCGGCCAGGTTCGCGCGCAGTGCCTTTATGCGCACGGGCTTTCCGCCCAGGTCCAGCGTGAACCAGGCGCCGGGAAAGGGCGAAAGCCCACGAATGAGGTTATGCACCTCTCCCGCCGGGCGCGAAAAGTCGATCCGGGCTTCGGCCTTGTCGATCTTGGCGGCATAGGTCGCCCCGTCTTCCGGCTGCGGCGTGAAGTCGAGGCTTCCCCGTTCCAGCGCCGCCAGTGCCCGGCCCATCAGGTCGGCGCCCAGCCGCATCATCCGGTCGTGCAATTCCCCGGCGGTCATGTCCGGCCCGATCGCCACGATTTCGGTGGGGCCCATGGCGCCGGTATCGAGCCCTTCATCCATGCGCATCACCACCAGGCCCGTTTCCCGGTCCCCCGCCAATATCGCGCGCTGGATCGGCGCGGCGCCCCGCCAGCGCGGCAGCAGCGAACCATGCAGGTTGAGGCAGCCATGTTCGGGCGCGTCCAGGATGGGGGCCGGCAGCAGCAGGCCATAGGCCACCACCACGGCCACCTCGGCGCCCAGCGATGCGAACTGGGCCTGTTCGGCCTCGCCCTTGAGCGAGCGGGGGGTGAAGACGGGGATGCCGAAATTTTCCGCCGCTTCGTGAACCGGGCTCTTGCGCTCTGCCTGCCCGCGCCCCGCCGGCTTGGGGGCCCGCGTATAGACGGCCAGCACTTCATGGCCCGCCGCGACGATTTCGGTCAGCGTCGGCACGGAAAATTCGGGCGTACCCATGAAAACGACGCGCATGCCCGCCTTCTCCGTAATGCGGTGAATTCTACATTGCCCTCACGGCCCGGCCGGGATGCCTGCCATGCTCCGCCTGCCGCGTCCGGGTCGGCCTCAGCCGGCGGCGCGGCGGGCCGCCTTCTCGAATTTCTTGACGACGCGGTCGCGCTTCAGGCGGCTGAGATAATCGATATAGAGCACGCCATCGAGATGGTCGATTTCGTGCTGCACGCAGACGGCGAACTTGCCTTCGGCGGCCGTGGTCACGTCCTTGCCTTCGAGGTCGGTATAGCGCACCGTCACGTTATTGGGCCGTTCGACCTCGTAATAGAGTTCCGGAATGGACAGGCACCCCTCTTCGGTCACCTGGATTTGCTCGCCCACATCGGTGATCTCGGGGTTAATCATCACCAGCGGGTTGGGCTTTTCGCCCTCGCCGGCCAGGTCCATCACCACGATGCGCTTCATGATGCCGAGCTGGGTTGCCGCCAGGCCGATGCCGGGCGCGTCATACATGGTTTCCAGCATGTCTTTGGCCAGCGCCCTGATCTCCTCGTCGATCTCCACGATCGGGTCGGCAACGGCGCGCAGGCGCGCATCGGGAAGGGTGAGGATAGGGCGAATGGCCATGGTGAAACGTCCGGCAGAAAAGGGATTTCCCTCTCGATATGGTATTTGCGGCCACCCGGTCAACCACACCGCGCCGATGTAGAACATTCTGTGAACGCCCGAATCGGTCTAGAACGGGGGCATGGATAGCGTGCTCTTCACCCTCGGCGACCTTCCCGTGACCCTGCCGCTGGCCCTGGCGGGTGCCGGGGCCCTGCTGCTGGTCCTGCTCGCGGGCCTGCTGGTCGGCCTGGCCCGGGCCGGTGCCAGCAATGCCGCTGCGGCCGCGCGCCGCGCCGCGGACGATTTGCGGACCAGCTTCGTCGAACAGATCGCCGGGCGCGACCAGCGCATCCGCGAACTGGACCTGGCCTTGGCCGCCGAGCGCGACCGGGCGGCGGCGCAATTGGCGGACGAGCGGGAAAGGAATACCGGCCTGCGCGCCGAATTGGCCGCCATGCGCACCCGGCTCGACGAGCAGGCCCGGCAGAACGAGATCAATCTCAAGCGTTTTCTCGATGCCCGCCAGCAGATGAGCGACGAGTTCAAGGCCATTGCCGGGGACGTGCTGCGCAACCAGAGCGAGACCTTCACCAGGCAGAACCGCGAACAGGTGGACGTGCTGCTCAAGCCCCTCCACGAAAAGATCGCCGAATTTCACCAGGGGCTCATCAAGGACCGCTCGGCCATGGCCGAGCAGATTCGGGCTCTGGCCCAGAGCAATATCCAGATCACCACCGAGGCGCAGAACCTCACCCGCGCGCTCAAGGGCTCCTCGCAGGCCCAGGGCGCCTGGGGCGAAATGATCCTGTCCACCATTCTCGAGCAATCCGGCCTGCGCGAGGGCGAGCAATTCCTCACCCAGCACAGCCATGTCGGCGAGGACGGCCAGCGCCTGCGCACCGATGTCGAGGTGCTGATGCCCAATGGCGACGTGCTGGTCATCGATTCCAAGGTGTCGCTGACCGCCTTCGAGGCCTATGTGAACAGCGACGAGGATGGGCGCGAGCAGCATCTCAAGGCCCATATCGCCTCGGTGCGCACCCATATCGCCACCCTGGGCGACAAGACCTATCACCGCGCCGCCGGCTCCAGCCTCGACTATGTCATGATGTTCGTGCCCATCGAATCGGCCCTGGCTACGGCCATCCAGAACGATGCCAAGCTGGTGGAATTCGGCATGAGCAAGGGTGTCATGCTCACCACGCCCACCACGCTGATGACCGTGCTGCGTACCGTGCGCAATGTCTGGGATATCGAAAAGCGCCACCGCAATGCCGAGGAGATCGCCGAGCGCGCCGGCGCCCTCTACGACAAGGTTGCCGGCTTTCTCGGCACCATGGACCGGGTGGGCGACAGCCTCGACAAGGCGCAGCAGAATTTTGCCAAGGCGCGTGAGCAGCTTTCCTCGGGGCGCGGCAATGTGGTGCGACAGGTCGAAATGCTGCGCGAACTGGGCGCCAGGTCCAGCAAATCCCTGCCGCCCGGCTGGGAGGGCGGCGCCGAGGAGCCGCCCGCATTACGGCTGGTCAAGGACGAGCCGGGCGACCTGGCCTGACCCCGATCACATCGTGCCCCTGCGGGAAACCCGGGCCGGCGCCATGCGTTTGTCTTCATGCCAATGCAGCAAGGGAGACGATTATGGTCCAGCATCATGAGCATCCCGGCAGCCTCGTGCCGCAGGAAATCAGCTTCGACAATGCCGACCAGCCCGGCATCGCCCAACCCTATAGCCAGACGGAAATCGAAGACCTCGTCTATGGCAATGATCGCCCGGTCGCCGAACGGCTGGCGCGCCTGGAAGAGATTCGCGCCGAAATGTATGCCCGCGAAAGCGGCGATTTCGGCGGTGACGATCCGGCGGCCCTGCTTGGGGAAATCGAGCGCGCCATCGCCGAATTGCGTACCGACCGCGATGCCGCCGAGACGGCGGGGAATTTCCAGGGCACGGTGGCGGCCGATCCCGCCGACCACCTCGACGCCCTCGCCCCCGACGACGTCGATCCGCGCCGGGCGCTGGAAGAGGGCGAGGAGGCCTTCTACGACGACGACGAGGAGGGCCCGGCCGACGACGATCATTGGGACGGCAGCGAGGAATTCCATCCCGACCTGCGCTGAGGCTCGGCCGGGATTCCTACAAGGTGGTCCGGGCCTTGAGCGCCTGGCTCAGCGTGCCTTCGTCGAGGTAATCCAGTTCGCCGCCCACCGGCACGCCATGGGCGAGCCGGGTAATCTTGACGTCGGTGCCGGCCAGCCGGTCGGTAATGTAATGGGCGGTGGTCTGGCCCTCGATCGTGGCGTTCATGGCCAGCACGATTTCGCTGTAATCGGGTGCCCGGGCCATCAATCCTTCGAGGTTGAGATCATCCGGTCCCACCCCGTCGAGCGGCGAGAGCACGCCGCCCAGCACGTGGTAGCGCACGGCGCCGACACCGGCGCGCTCCAGCGCCCAGAGATCGGCCACGTCCTCCACCACGATAAGGATGCCGCTCTCGCCCCGCCGGGGATCGGCGCAGATCGCGCAAGGGCTCGCACTATCGACATTGCCGCAGATTTCGCAGCTCCGCACCGCCAGCACCGCCCGGTCCAGGGCCGCCGAAAGCGGTATCATCAATTGCTCCTTGCGCTTGATGAGGTGCAGCACCGCCCGCCGCGCCGAGCGCGGGCCGAGCCCCGGCAGGCGTGCCAGGAGCTGGATCAGGTGTTCGATTTCAGGGCCGCCGGAGGGCATGTCGCATTCGTCTTTCGGGCAGTGCAGGAATGGGGCCGCTCATTGTTCCGCCGGCCCGCAGGGCAGGGCTGCGGCCTAGAACGGCAGCTTCATGCCAGGGGGAATGGGCAGGCCGGCGGTCACTTCCGCCATGCGGCGGGCCATTTCCGCCTCGCTCTTGCCCTTGGCGTCGTTGAAGGCGGCGATCACCAGGTCTTCGAGCACCTCCACCTCGTCCGCCTTCACCAGGCTGGGATCGATCTTGAGCCCGCGCATCTCGCCCTTGCCCGACAGCGCCACGCTGACCATGCCGCCGGCGGCATTGCCCTCCACCACCATTTCGGCAAGCTCGGCCTGCATGGCTTCCATCTTGGCCTTCATCTCGCCGGCGGCCTTCATCATGCCCATGATGTCTTTCATTCGTCGTCCTCTTCGTGTGGGGGCGGGGCGATTTCGGGCTCGCTGGCCTCGTCTTCGCGCACTGTCACATTGACCAGCTTGGCCCCGGGAAATGTTTCAAGAATGGCCTTGACCAGCGGGTCGTCATGCGCCGCCGCCGCCGCCGCTTCCTTGCGCTGCTCGGCGGCCTGCCGGATGGTGAGGCCTTCCGGCGGCTTGGTCGAAACCATGACCAGCCAGCGCTGTCCGGTCCAGGTCTGCAGGCGCGCCGAAAGCGTGGCGATGATTCCCGGATCGGCGCCGTCCACCAGCGCCACCTCGATGCGGCCCTGCTCGAAGGAGATCGGCCGCATCTGGCTTTCGAGCGCCAGCTTGACCAGCACGTCGCGCTTGGCGGCGGCCAGGGCGATGAGATCCTTGTAGCTGGCGACGCTGGCCAGGGCCGGCTGCGCCAGCGCCTGGGGGCGGCTCGCCGGCACGGGCGCCGGGGCGGAGGAAACGGGGGCAGGGACTGGCCGCACGGCTTCGGCCCGCAACGCCGAGGCGCCGCCCGTTGTGCCGCGGGGCGGCGAGGCCGGGGCGGGCGAATTGGCGGCAAGCTGGCCCTGCTGGGTCAGCTTGCCGATCACTTCGTCGGGGCTGGGCAAGTCGGCGGCATAGGCGAGGCGAATGAGGGTCATTTCCGCCGCCTGCAGGCCGTTGCCGGCGCGGGCAGTCTCCTCGTTGCCCTTGAACAGGATTTGCCAGGCCCGGGTCAGGGCGCGCATCGGCAGCTTCTGCGCCAACTCGGCTCCGCGCACCCGCTCGTCCGGCGTCAGCGCCGCATCGTCCGCCGCCGCCGGCACCACCTTGATGCGGGTCACCAGATGGGTGAATTCGGCCAGGTCGGCCAGAAGGGTCTGGGGATCGGCGCCCAGGTCGTAGAGTTCGCGCAGGCCGGCCAGCGCCTCGCCGATCCGTCCGCCCATGACCTGCTCGAACAGGTCGATGATCCGGGCCCGGTCCCCTAGGCCCAGCATGGCCTTGACCGTGGCGGCGGCGACATGTCCTCCGCCATGGGCAATGGCCTGGTCGAGCAGGCTGAGGCTGTCGCGCGCCGAGCCTTCGCCGGCCCGCACGATCATCGCCAGCGCGTCCGGCTCGAAACCGATCCCTTCCTGGCCCAGGATTTGTTCAAGATAAGTCGTCATCACCTCGGCGGGAATGCGCCGCAGGTCGAAGCGCTGGCAGCGCGACAGGATGGTGATCGGCACCTTGCGGATTTCGGTGGTGGCGAAGATGAACTTCACATAGGGCGGCGGTTCCTCCAGCGTCTTCAGCAGCCCGTTGAAGGCCGCCGTGGACAGCATGTGGACCTCATCGATCACATAGACCTTGTAGGGCGCCGAAACCGGCCCGTATTTGACCGAGTCGATGATCTCGCGGATGTCGTTGATGCCGGTATTGGAGGCGGCGTCCATCTCCACCACGTCCACGTGCCGCCCCTCGATGATGGCACGGCAATGCACGCCTTCCTTCTCCAGCGCCAGGGTAGGGTGGCGGCCGCTCTCGTCCTCGTAATTGAAGGCGCGCGCCAGGATGCGGGCGGTCGTGGTCTTGCCCACGCCGCGCACGCCGGTGAGGATGAAGGCGTGGTGAATGCGGTTCTGCGCGAATGCATTGCCCAGCGTCTGCACCATGGCGTCCTGCCCCACCAGGGTGGAAAAGTCGCGCGGACGATATTTGCGTGCCAGCACCAGGTAGGGCGCGGTTTCAGGCTCGGCCATCCTGCCCTTCCCGGGTTGGCATTGGAAGAAAACGGCTCTGGATCATGTCCCGATCATAGGGCAAGCGTGGGCGGGGCAAAACACATGAGACGTGTTACAGCCCGAAAAACACCGGATACGAACAGGGATTTGAAAAAGGAGGCTGGCAACGACCCGTGAGGATCTCGTTGGGGCTGCTTCCTTCCGGACCTGACCCGGTTGGCGAGGAACACGTCCGCGCCAACCTCCCGAAGGGCTATATGCGGATTCTTGGCCTGGGATGCAAGGGGCCTCGCACCATGCCCCCGGAGCTTCCGCCCTTGCCCGATGCGGCGCGGCTGGCTATGCCCTTTGAGGAAACGGCGCCAGGCGCCCGCAGCAAGGAGAAGCCCGTGGCCAGACGCCACCCCACCCCGCTCCGCACGTCCAGCGAGGATATCGCCGCCTCGCGCAAGGCGCCGCAGACGCCCCAGACGCAGAGCGCCGCCTATCGGCTCGCCTTTGCCGACGACGAATTCATGACCTCCGAGGATACGCGCGGGGTCCGTTTCCAACTCGAATATCTCAAGCCCGAATTGCGCCTGCGCGAACACGGCATCACCTCCACCGTGGTGCTGTTCGGCGGCGCGCGTATCCCCGAGCCGGGCAAGCCGGCCTGGGCGGCCAAGAACGAAACCCAGAAGCGCAACCTCGAGGCCGCCTCGCGCTATTACGAGGAAGCGCGGCGTTTCGCGCAATTGGCGGCGCAGACTTCGGCGGCCACCGATTTCAAGGAATATGTGGTGGTGACCGGCGGCGGGCCGGGCGTCATGGAGGCGGGCAATCGCGGTGCCGCCGACATGGGCGCGCCCTCCATAGCCTTCAACATCGTATTGCCCCACGAACAGGCACCCAATCTCTATGTCACGCCGGATCTGAGCTTCAATTTCCACTATTTTGCCACCCGCAAGATCCATTTCCTGCTGCGGGCCAAGGCGGTCGCGGTCTTCCCAGGCGGCTTCGGCACGCTGGACGAATTTTTCGAGACGCTGACCCTGATCCAGACCGGACGCATGGAACGCATCCCGGTATTGTTGTTCGGCCAGGATTTCTGGACCCGGGTTATCAATCTCGAAGCCTTGGCCGAGGCCGGCACCATCGCGCCGACCGATCCGGATCTTTTCACCGTGGTCGATACCGCCCAGCAAGGTTGGGACGTGGTGCGCCAGCGCTACAACCTTCCGGCCATCGGCGAGCCGGTCTGGCGCGGCGGTTGAGCGAGCTGATATAAAGTCGGCCAGTCCATTCGCCGGTCCCGGGTTTACCCCGCCCGCTTGCCGCTCCGCCCGCTCTGGTTCGCCAGCCCGCTGATGGTGGCGCGTAGCGCGGCGGGCTTGACCGGTTTGGTGATGACCGCGATGCCGCGATCCTCGGCCAGGGCCCGCACCGCGGGGCTGCGATCGGCGGTGACCAGGGCTGCCGGCAGGTGCCCGCCCAGATTGTGCCGCAGCCATTCGATGGCATCGAGCCCCGATGTCTGGTCGAGGTGGTAATCCATCAGCACCAGGTCCGGATACCAGCCTTCGAGCAGGTGTTCGCGGTCGATCTGTTTGAGCGAGAGGGCGGTGCGCACGTCGCACCCCCAATGGCCCAGAAGCCCTTCCATGGCTTCGAGGATAGCGCGCTCATTGTCCACGCACAGCACCTTGAGGTCCATGGTGCCGAAACCCGGCTCGGGCAGCGCGGGCGCCGCGCTTTCCGTGAGGCGCGCCTGGCGCAGCAGCGGCAGGTACAGCGAAAACCGCGAGCCGTGGCCTTCGCGGCTGTCCAGTTCCAGGTTCAGCCCCAGCGCTGCCACGAGGCGCTGCACGATGGAAAGCCCCAGCCCCAGGCCGTGGGCCATGCGGGCCCCGCGTTCGAGCCGGGAAAATTCGGCAAAGACCAGCCGATGCTGGTCGCGGTTGAAGCCGATACCGGTATCGACCACGTCGAGCCGCAATCGCGCCCCCCTGCGGCGCATGCCCACCAGGACCTTGCCGCCCTCGGGCGTATATTTGATGGCATTGGACACCAGGTTCTGCACGATGCGCCCCACCAGCATGCGGTCGGCCAGAACCGTGCGCTTGCTCGCCACGATCCGCAGCGCGATTCGGCGCTCGCGGGCCATGGGGGCGAATTCCACCTCGATCTTCTTGAGCAGGTCCTGCGCTGCCACCGGTGCCGGCGCTGGCCGCAATGCGCCCGAATCGATGCGCGAAATATCGAGCAGGGCCGACATGATGTCTTCCACCGCCGTCAGCGACGCCTCGATGGAATTGGCCAGTTCGGCGAAAGCGGTGGATTTGGCCCGCTCGATCAGCGTCGATGTATAGAGGCGCGCGGCGTTGAGCGGTTGCAGCAGGTCGTGGCTGGCCGCCGCCAGAAAGCGCGTCTTGTCGTGATTTGCGGCATCGGCCTTGGCGCGCGCCACTTCCAGTTCGGCATTGACGCGCCGCAAGGTGGCGGTGCGCTCGTCCACCCGTCCTTCCAGCGATTGATTGACCCGCTCCAGCTCCTTTTCCGCCCGCACCCGGTCCGTCACGTCGGTAAAGCTGATGACCAGCCCGCCATTGGGCAGGCGGCTGGACTGGAACTCCAGCATCTGCCCGCTGCCGCCGTGGCGTTGGCTGATCGTGGTGGGGGCCGAGGTGACCAGGTTGAGCCGCGCGGCGGCGAGCTGGGTCGCATCGCCCGGTCCCAGATCGCCCCGCTCGGCCATGAACAGGGCGATATCGAACAAGGAGGAGCCGGCCCGGGTCAATTCCTCTGGCAGCGCCAGCAGGGAATTATAAAGCCGGTTCGAGGTCACCAGCCGCAGGCCGGCGTCGAACACGGCCACGCCCTGCGGCACGAAGTCGAGGGCCTGCACCAGGCTGTCGGTGAAATGGTTGGCGTGCAGGGGCATGGCCTTGGTCCGGTAAGACGATGGCATCGCCTGATCTTATCCGCCCCGTACGGCCCCAGTTCAAGGGCGCCGAACGGCCCATTGCATTTGAGGCCAAGCTCGGCAATCGTAATGCCCCGTTGACCCAGCGGGGCGTCCGACTGGGGCGACGTGCTCAAAACGAGAGGGCCAATATGAGCGTGTTCAAGGAATTCCGGGATTTTGCCATCAAGGGCAATATGATCGATCTGGCAATCGGCGTGATTATCGGCGCCGCTTTCGGAGCTATCGTCTCCTCTGTCGTCGATGACATTTTCATGCCGCTGATCGGCCTTGTCATTGGTGGCATCGATTTTTCCAACCTCTTCGTGGTGCTGTCCAATCCGGACAATGTGCCCGTGCCTTCGCTGGCGGCGGCCAAGGATGCGGGCGTGGCCACGCTCAATATCGGGCTTTTCATCAACGCGGTGGTCAAGTTCACCATCATCGCCTTCGTACTGTTCATGGTGGTCAAGGGCATCAATTCCATGAAGCGCGAGGCCGCCAAGGAGCCGGTCGCCGAAACGCCGGCCCCCAGCAAGGAAGAAGTGTTGCTCACCGAAATCCGCGACGCTATCCGCGCCCAGAAGGCCTGATAGAGAAACCGCGAGGAAACGGCCGGAACTCCGGTTCCGGCCATTTTCACGGGCAATCAATAGGAATATAGTCTATTGACAGCAAATAATTAGGCATTTATACCTATTTACTAGGTAGTCGATCCTACGGACAGTCCATATCGGTCGGCGGGAACACCTAGAGCAAACTACATCGGCGCATTGCCCGGGCAGGGCGCTTCGCTCACCGGCGGCAGGGCCGGTGACGGGACCGGCCTTTGCCTGGACACGCGCGTCACATGCAATTCACGCCGGGGGCCTGGGCAGATGAGCAACGAGCATTACTATCATTCCTTCCTCAACCGTGATCGCCTGGTGCATGTCGCCGATGCCGACCCGGCCACCTGCGAAGCGTTGAGCGTGTTGTTCCGGCTCGAAGGGTTCCAGACCACCTTTTCCACCGAGGCGGCGCATTTCATTTCGATGCTGGATCGGCGTCGGCCCGACGTTGCCGTCACCAATCTCGAACTGGGTGAGGACAGCGGCATCGTGCTGCTGCGGCGCATCAAGGCTTTGCGCACCGGCGCGCCGGTGGTCATGCTGGCCAATGCGCCCAAGCTCGAGGCCGCCGTCACCGCCATGAAACTGGGCGCCACCGATGTCCTGAGCAAGCCTATCGATAGCGAGCACCTGCTCACCATCATCCGCGACGCCCTGCGGCGGGACGTGCATCTGGGCGCCATGCAGGGCGGCCGCCGGCCCGTGGAGGTGCGCGGCTTTTCCCAGCTTACCCCGCGCGAGCGCGAAGTGCTCCAACTCATCACCAATGGCCAGTCCAACAAGGAAGCCGGGCGTGAACTGGGCATTTCCCCGCGCACCATCGAAGTGCATCGGGCCCGGGTGATGGAAAAGCTCGGCGCGCGCAACACCGCCGACCTGATGCGGATCGTCCTGACGAGTTGAGCCTGACGGCTCGCTACGTTCCACTCCGCCAGATGCGGGGCGCCTCAGCCGCCCACGGTCGGCAGCGTTAGATCGCCACTGGTCAGCTTGCTGGCGGTGATCGCCGGATCGGCCATTTCGCGGGGAAGTTCGAGACTGGTCCAGACGCTGACCAGCGCGTGCCGCAACTCGAAGATCATCTCGTCGGTGTGCAGCGGCGTCGGCGTGATGCGCAGCCGCTCGGTGCCCTTGGGTACGGTCGGGTAATTGATGGGCTGGATATAGATATTGTGCTTGTCCATCAGCATGTCGCTGGCGGCCTTGACCAGCCGCGCATCGCCCACGATCAGCGGCACGATATGGGTGGGCGTATCCATGACCGGCAGGCCGGCATCGGCCAGGATCGCCTTGGTCAGCCGGGCCTGGCGCTGGTGCATCACGCGCTCATGCCCATTGCCTTTCAAATGCTCGATCGAGGCACAGGCGGCCGCGCAGAGCGCCGGCGGCAGGGCGGTGGTGAAAATGAATTCGGGCGCATAGGAGCGCACCGCGTCGATGATCGAGCGATTGGCCGTGATATAGCCGCCCATCACCCCAAAGCCTTTGGCCAGGGTGCCCTCGATGATGTCGATGCGCTCCATCAGCCCTTCGCGTTCGGCAATGCCGCCGCCGCGCGGGCCATACATGCCCACTGCATGGACCTCGTCGATATAGGTCAGCGCGCCGAATTCCTCGGCCAGGTCGCAGATTTCCCTGATCGGGGCGATGTCGCCATCCATCGAATAGACCGATTCAAAGGCGATGAGCTTGGGCCGCTTGCGGTCCACCTGGGCCAGAAGCTCGCGCAGGTGCTCGACATCGTTGTGCCGGAAGATTTTCTTTTCCATCCCCGATTGCCGCACGCCCTGGATCATCGAGGCGTGATTGAGCTGGTCCGAAAAGATGATGCAATCGGGCAGCAGCCGGGCAATGGTGGAGATGGCCGCCTCATTGGAGACGAAACCCGAGGTGAAGACCAGCGCCGCTTCCTTGCGGTGCAGGTCGGCTAATGAACGCTCCAGTTCCACCAGCGGCCTGTTGGTGCCCGAAATATTGCGCGTGCCGCCCGCGCCCACGCCCATGGCGCCGGCCGTGTCCTGCATGGCGCGCACCACCTTGTCGTGCTGACCCATGCCCAGATAATCGTTGGAGCACCAGATGGTGATCTCGCGGGCATTGTCGGCATCGTCGCGGTAGACGGCGCGTGGAAAGCGTCCGGCAATACGCTCGAGATCGGCAAAGACGCGATAGCGTTTCTCCGCACGCAATGAATCCACTGCGTCCTCGAAAATACCACGATAATCCATGGGGCCGTTCCTTTTGCGCCTGGTGCCGGGCGGCAATCCCGGCTTGCGGTAGAGACTAGCTAAACCGGTGCAACGCGCATTGATATAGGTCAATTCGACGCGCATCGGCGGCTAAGCCATTGGCGCACAACGAGGCGCCCCGCAAATATCAGAGCCATTCTAAAGTCTTGCGGTCCCGCTGCCAACCGTTTCGCGCATCCGCACTGGGCAAATTTCCGGCATGGGGGTCCCGCTCGGGCGCCGAGCGGACCGGCTGCGACACATCCTGGCTTTCTTGCCGCTGTCCATGAACTTCCTGGAGTCCCGCGAGGATTGAAATGATGTACGTACATCAGAATTCTTGCGAGCGAGAGGCGGACGGGGTATTTGAACCTCATCGCTCCCGGCGCCGGATTTCGCACCATGACCAGTTTCGCCCGCTATCCCAGTCTCGAAAATCGTCCCGTCGTCATTTCCGGCGGGGCCTCGGGCATCGGGGAATCGCTGGTTCGCCACTTTGCCGCCCAGGGCGCCCGCGTCGGCTTTGTCGATATTGCCCGCGAGGCCGGTATTGCCTTGGCGGCGGAACTGGCCGGAGCCGGGCAGCAGGTGCGCTTCACCTGCTGCGATGTCACCGACATTGCCGCCTATCGCGCCGCCATAGCTGACTTTGCCGCCGCCCACGGCGATGCGCTGGTGCTGGTCAACAATGCCGCTCACGACCAGCGGCACGATTGGGCCGAAGTGACGCCGGAGGAATGGGATGCCCGCCTGGCGGTCAATCTCAAGCATGCCTTTTTCGCGGCCCAGGCGGTGGCGCCCGGCATGGCGCGCGCCGGCAAGGGCGCGATCATCAATTTCGGCTCGATCAGTTGGATGGTGCTGACCCCCTCCATCCCGCTCTACGAGACGGCCAAGGCCGCCATGCATGGCCTGACCCGTTCCATGGCGCGCGAATTGGGGCGCTCGGGCATCCGCGTCAATTCCCTGGTGCCCGGTGCCGTCATCACCCAGCGCCAGCTCGATCTGTGGTTGAGCAAGGACGACATGGCGGCCATCGAAGCCAGCCAGGCCTTGTCTGGCCATGTCATGCCCGAGGATTGCGCCCGCATGGCCCTGTTCCTCGCCGCCGACGACAGCGCCATGATCTCGGGCCAGCATTTCCTGGTCGATGGCGGCTGGGCCAATAGTTGAGCGATGCGGGCCATTCATCGCCCGTTCATCCCCTTTCCCTCATCACGCTCCTGCCTTAATGAAAGGGCATCAAGGCCACTCAAATACAATCCTTTGGGGGATAACCTATGAAATCGAAGGTTCTCGTCGCACTCGCCGCGACCCTGGCGCTGAGCGCCTGCACCACCACCGATCCCTATACCGGGCAGGGCAAGCTCTCCAATACCGCCGGCGGCACGTTGCTGGGCGCGGGCGGCGGCGCGGTGGCCGGGGCCATTGTCGGTGCGGCGGTGGGCGGCGATCCGCGCGTGGGCGCCCTGATCGGCGCGGGCGTGGGCGGCCTCACCGGCGCGGCCATCGGCAATTACATGGATCAGCAGGAAGCCGAATTGCGCGCCCAATTGCAGGGCACCGGCGTCTCGGTGACCCGCGTGGGCGACCAGATCATCCTCAACATGCCCTCAAACATCACCTTCGCCACCGATTCCTCCACCGTGCAGCCGCAGTTCAACCAGACCCTGGTATCGGTGGCCCTGGTGCTGCGGAAGTTCGACAAGACCATCGTTGACGTTTATGGCCACACCGACAGCCAGGGCGACGATGCCTATAATCTTTCGCTCAGCCAGCGCCGTGCCGTCTCGGTTGCCACGATCCTCGCCAATCAGGGCATCGACCAGCGCCGCTTCTATATCGAGGGCAAGGGCGAATCGGCGCCCATCGCCTCCAATGCCACCGAGGCCGGCCGCGCCCAGAACCGGCGTGTGGAAATCCAGATTTCGCCCATCCAGGGCTGATCGTCTCCGCCAAGATGGCTGAACACTTGAAACGCGGCCGCGATGGCCGCGTTTTTATTGTCCGGCCGTATCGGGCAGCGTCTCGGTGACCGGCGCGGATGTCGGGGTGCCGCTCTGCATTTCGGTGCTGGGTGCGCCATTGAGCATTTGCAGCAGCAACAGCACCGCGACCAGGATGGCCAGCGCGATGACGCCGTAAAGCCACCAATTGGTCGGTCCCGTGGCGCCGACGCTGGGCTCGTCCTCATGGGCGACGCGGATGCCCGAATCGTCGGGCACGTCGATCTGCGCGCCGGTTTCATCCACCAGCACGTCGACCTTGGCCACTTCCGGGGCCTGCGGATCGCGGGGTGCGGCCATCAATAATCTCCCTTGAGCACGGTTTGTGTCCCGACGCCCTCTTCCACGCCCTTGCGGACATGGGCGATGGCAGCGTCCACTTCTTCGGGTGTGAACCCCAATTCGTCCACATTGGCTGCCTCGCCGCCGATCTCGGCCTTGATCTGGTGCAGCAATTCTATCTTTTCCCGTGCCGTGAACAACGGATTGCTGGCGATGCGCATCGGGTTGAGCTGCTCGGTGCCACCCATGCGCTGCTTGAGACTGTCGAAAACCATGTTCGGCCTCTCCTTGGTGTTGGGGCCAAGGGCCCTTTTTCTTTCAATGCCGGGGGCGGGGCAGGGGTTCCGGCGGCACGCCCCCGCCCTTGACCCTCGATCACATCTTTGGGGCGAGGAAACTTCATGGCGCGATGTCGCGTTGGCCTTGCACATGTCCAACAAGGAGCATCGAAATGGCTTATGACGACGTTCGCACCGCCAAGTCCGACCTCAAGGAAACCCATGACCTGATCGCCTCCGACAAGGTGGAAGGCACCAAGGTTTACGACCCTTCGGGCGAGCATATTGGCTCCATCGAGCGCATTCTCGTCGAAAAGCGCAGCGGCAAGGTGTCTTATGCCGTCCTCAGCTTCGGCGGATTCCTCGGTATTGGGCACGATCACTATCCGCTGCCTTGGTCCAAGCTCGAATATGACGAAGGCCTGGGCGGCTATCGGGTCGATATCACCAAGGAACAGATCGAAGGCGCCCCCCGCTATGAGCGCGAGGATGACAGTTTCTGGACCGCCGAGAACGGTCGCCGCGTCTACGATTATTACGGCGTGACGCCCTACTGGATCTGATAGCCTGCCGGCTCCGTCCGGCCGCGCAAAGCCGGTGCCGCCATGTGGCGGCGCCGGCTTTTTCCTGGAAACCCCCCGCTCTTGCCCATCCGCTCGCCTTTGCCTTAGGAGTGGTGCCTCTCAGGCTGGGGCGCGACATGATTACCTGCTTCGATATTGGCGGTTCGACCATCAAGGCCGCCACCGCCACCGCGCCACGGCAATTGACCCCTCTGGGTCGGGTTTCGACGCCCCTTCACGATTTCGACGCCTTCGCGGCCTCCATCGCGGCTTTTCTGGGCCAGGGCGGTGCGCCGACCCAGGCACCGCTGGCCATTTCGGTCACCGGCGTGGTCGATCCGGTTTCGGGCCAGGTCACCTGCGCCAACATTCCCTGCATCGACGGGCTCGATCTCGCCACGCGCCTGCGCCAGCGCTTCGACCGCCCCGTTCTCGTCGCCAACGACGCCGATTGCTTTGTGCTGGCCGAGGCCCTTGCAGGGGCCGGGCGGGGCCATCGCATCGTCTTCGGCGCCATTCTGGGCACGGGCGTGGGCGGCGGCATCGTGGTCGATGGACATATCCACTCGGGCGCCGGCGGGCTGGCGGGCGAATGGGGCCATGGCCCGGTCGCCGCGACTTTCGCCGGCACGCCGCCCATTGCCATTCCGCGCCTGCCCTGCGGCTGCGGCCAGGTCGGCTGCGTCGATACGATTGGTGGCGCGCGGGGGCTGGAGCGCCTCTATCGCCACCTCTTTTCCCGCGATCTGTCCAGCACCGACATCATTGCCGCCTGGCTGGCGGGCGACGGGAATGCGGCACGCGCCGTCGAATGCCAGATCGACCTCCTGGCCGATCCCCTGGCCCTGGTGGTCAATATTGTCGGCCCCGACATCGTGCCGGTCGGCGGGGGCCTGGGCAGCGTCAAGCCGCTTGTTGCCCGGCTCGATCAGGCGGTACGCCGTCGCATCCTGCGTCGTCTCGACCGGCCGCTGGTCGTCTCCGCCCAACTCGATGGCGAGCCGGGCTTGGTCGGCGCGGCGCTGCTGGGCCTCGAACGATGACCCGGAGCCTGTTGGAAATCTGCATCGACGATGCTGCGGGGCTTGCGGCGGCCTGTTCCGGCGGTGCCGATCGCGTGGAATTATGCGCGGTGCTGGAATTGGGCGGCCTGACCCCCACGCCGGGCCTCGTGGTGCTGGCAGCGCGGGCCCCCATTGCTGCCCGCGCCATGATCCGCCACCGCCCCGGCGATTTCGTTTTTTCTCCTGCCGAGGGCGATGCCATGCTGGCCGATATCGCCGCTTTTCGCGCCATGGGCATCGAGGGCGTGGTCCTGGGTGCCAGCCGCCCCGATGGCCAGCTCGACACCGCCCTGTTGCGGCGTCTTGTTGCCGAAGCCGACGGGCTCAAGCGCACCTTGCATCGCGCCTTCGACCTAGTACCCGATTTTGCCGAAGCCATCGAGATCGCCGTGGATTTGGGCTTCGACACCATTCTCACCTCCGGCGGTGCGACCGATTGCCTGGCCGGGGGGGATAATCTGGTGCGTATCGCCGAGCTGGCCGCCGGCCGTATCGCCATCATGCCCGGCGCTGGCGTGTCGCCGGAAGCCATCGCGCAATTGCGGCGCATCATGCCGCTGGCTGCGGTACATGGTTCGGCCTCGCTTTCGGATGGATCGGCCAGCGCCCCGGCGGAGCGGCTGGGCTTTACCAGCCCGCTGCGCCGCCGGACCAGCGGCGAAAAGGTCACCGCCCTGCGAGCCGCGCTAGACGCTTAGCCGTCCTCCGACAAGGCATAGGCGATGAAGTAATCGCCGATCGGCGTGCCCATGAAATCGTGTCCACCGGCATTGATGACCACGATCTGCTTGCCGCCGGCCTCGTAGGTCATGGGCGTGGCCTGCCCACCGGCGGGCAGGTCGACCTTCCAGACTTCCTTGCCAGTGCGGATATCGATGGCACGCAGGATGTCGTCGGTCGCCGCCGAGATGAAGAACAGGCCCGAAGCCGTCACCACCCCGCCGCCATTGTTCGGCGTGCCGATGTCGATGGGCAGCATGGAGGGGATGCCGAAGGGGCCATTGCGCTTGGCGCTGCCGAAGGGCCGGTCCCACAACACTTCGCGGGTTGTCAGGTCGATGGCCGCGATCCCGCCATAGGGCGGTTCCTTGCACAAAAGCCCGGTGAACGGCACCCGCCAGCCGGCATTGACGTGAATGCCATAGGGCGTCTCCGCTTGCGGGCTGATGCTGCCATGCGAACTCGAGCCGACATCGGGATTGTAATTGGCGTCCGTGATCGGCAGCACGCCCATCCTGTCCACCTCCTCGCGGGGGATGAGCTGGTTGAAATTGGGCATGTCGTTGTAATTGGCGATGAGGATGTTGTTGACCGGATCGACCGCGATGCCGCCCCAATCGGTGCCGCCATTATAGCCGGGATACTGGATCCAGGGCTTGTCCACACTGGGTGGCGTATAGACGCCCTCGTAGATCGCCTCGTGGAACTGGATGCGGCACCAGAGCTGGTCGAGCGGCGTGGCGCCCCACATGTCCTTTTCCTGCAATACCGGCTTGATGAGGTTGGGGAAGTCCGTGACATAGGGCTGGGTTGGCGACAGCCGCTCGGGCTCTACCCCGCCTTGGGGCGCCGGGCGCTCCTCGATATTGACCAGGGGCGCCCCCGTCTCGCGGTTGAGAATATAGAACTGCGCCTGCTTGGAAGGCACGATGATGGCGGGCACGGTGCCGTTCTCGGTGGGGAAGTCGACCAGCGTGGCCTGGGCCCCCAGGTCGTAGTCCCAGACGTCGTAATGCACGGTCTGGTAGTGCCAGCGCACCTCGCCCGTCTCCACGTCGATGGCCACGATCGAGGTGGAATACTGGTTTTCCGCGTCCGAGCGGTCGCCGCCCCAGTAATCCACCGCCGAATTGCCCAGCGGCACATAGACCAGTCCCAAGGCGTCGTCGCCCGAGGCGATGGTCCAACTATTGGGCGTGCCGGGCGTGTAGATTTCACCTTCGGGCGGCAGGCCCTTGCGCTCCGGCCGCACCATGTCCCAGGCCCAGCTCAGGTCCCCGGTGATTGCGTTATAGCCGCGGATCACGCCGGATGGTGCCTTGCGCGTCTGGCCGTCGCTCACCTGGCTGCCCACCACCAGCACGTCGCGCACCAGTGTCGGCGGCGAGGTCGGTGAATAAAAGCCCGGCGCCGTGTCGCCGATGCCTTCGAGCAGGTTGACCGTGCCGTCATTGCCGAAATCCGTGCAGGGCTGGCCGGTTTCGGTATCGATGGCGATCAGCCGCGCATCGAGCGTTTCCACGATGACCCGCGCCGCGCAGAGATCGCTCTGGGCCGCCTGCGGGTTCTGGAAATAGACCAGGCCCCGGCAGGTGGCGTTATAGCCGATGGCATCGGTCGAAACCTCGGGATCATAGGTCCAGAATTCGCTGCCTGTTTCCGCGTCGAGCGCGGTCACCTTGTCCAGCGCCGAACAAATGAACAACCGGTCCCCCACCTTGATGGGCGTGTTCTGATTGCCGAAGGCTTCGTCACCTTCCGGCAGGTCGCCGGTGCGGAACTCCCAGATCTTGTGCAGCGAGCCGACATTGTCCGGCGTGATCTGCTGGAGCGGCGAATAGCGCATGGCGTGTTGCGTGCCGCCATAGGCGGGCCAATCCGCCCCGACGTCCAATGCGGTATAAGTCGGCTCCGGCGCGGCGGCAGGCAGGGCGGGCGAGAGGGGGTCCGATGGTGCCGGACTGGCCGGCCCCGGCGCTTCAGGGGCGGGGGAAGCTGGCGCTTCGGCTTCCGGCCCGGCTGCCGGTGCTGTTTCCTGCGCCACCAGCAAGCCGCCGCCGTTCTGTATCAGGCCGACGCCGCCGATAACGGCGAAAATCATCGCTGTTGCCGCCGCCATTCCGGCCGGCAGGCGCCGAGCCGGCCCGCGCAGGGCCGGCAGGGTCAACAGCATCAGGATCAGGATGACGGTGGGGGCAACCAGCCGCGGCACCTGGGCCCAGCCGTCGAACCCGGCTTCCCACAGCGCCCAGACCAGGGTAGCGATCCAGGTGACCAGATAGACCCAGAACGCGGTGCGCTCGCGGCGGAAAAGGAAATAGGCCGTGAGCAGGAGTCCCAGCCCCGCCGGCAGGTAATACCACGAGCCGCCCAGCGCGATCAGCCATATTCCGCCCGCCGCGATGGGCAAGCCGAAAATCACCAGAACCAGGCCAAGAACCATGCTCCACCAAAATCCAAATCCACGGCGTTTCGGTGCGCCCGGTCCTTGTTCGCTCATCATTTCCTCCCATGATTGCTGCCGGGCCAACGCCTGACATCCGCCCCGGTTCCGCATCTGCGCACACGGAGCCGTGAACAAAAAATCCAGCCTCTGGGCGGCATTGGCATGTCGAGATACATATGAGCCGCTGTTTTTTGCGATCCGGTCTTGACTGATACATAACTGTATGGTTATGAATTAATCCATAGCCGAAGAGTAGCGAGCGATGGATGCAGCATCCGATCTTCTGTTCCGGTCCCTTGCCGATCCCACCCGGCGCGCGCTCTTCGAGCGGCTGTGCCGCCAGGGCGAGCAGACCGTGGGCGCCTTGACCCTTGGGGCCGGTATTTCCCAGCCGGCAGTGTCCAAGCATCTCGCCGTGCTCAAGCAGGCGGGACTGGTGCGCGATCGCCATACCGGCCGGCAGACTCATTACCGGGCGCGTTTCGAGGCCCTGGCGCCACTGATGGACTGGACCCGCGAAATGACCGGCTTCTGGGGCCAGCGTTTCGATGCCCTCGAAGACGTGCTGCGCAGGATGGACCAATGAGCGAAACACCCAGGACGCCGCGCCTGCTCTCGGGCGGCAATCCGCAAATTCCCAAAGGCTATGGCGATGCCCCCGTCCAGGCCTATATCGCCGCCATGCCCGGCTGGAAAAGCGCCATGGGCCGCCGGCTCGATACGCTGATCGTCTCCGCCCTGCCGCAGGTGGCCAAGGCGGTGAAATGGAATTCCCCCTTTTACGGCCTCGATGATGAGGGCTGGTTTCTCAGCTTTCACTGCTTCACGGCCTATATCAAGGTGACCTTCCTGCGTGGCGCCGATTTGCGGCCGCCCCCGCCCGGTCCCTCCAAGCATCCCGAAGTCCGCTATCTCGACATCTATGAAAACGCGGCGTTCGACGAAGCCCAGTTCATCGACTGGGTTCACCAGGCCAGCCGCCTGCCCGGCTGGAAGGGTTGAAAGCCGCCCTTGCCCCAACGAAGGAAACAGTGATGAGTCAAACCCCCGAAATGCGTTCCGTCGTCGTCGAGCGCGACATGCCCCACCCGCCCCAGAAGATCTGGCGGGCGCTGACCCAGCCGCATCTGCTCGGCGAATGGCTGATGCAAACCGATTTCGCCCCCGCGCGGGATCGCAAATTCAGTTTCAGCGGCGATTGGGGTTCGGTCGATTGCCAGGTGCTGGAAATCGAGGAAAATCGCACGCTCACCTATAGCTGGGCGGCCTATGGCCTTGAAAGCACGGTCACCTGGACGCTTACGCCCAGCACTGCCGGCACGCATCTGCGCATGGAGCAGGCCGGCTTCCGCACCGACCAGCAGCAATTCTACATGGGCGCCAGGGCCAGCTGGCCGCAATTCCTCACCAATCTCGAACAGCTTCTGGCCGGGCAGGAATAATGGCGTTCATGCGTATCAATCCGCGCCTGCCGGTGCGCTTGCTCCACCTGGCCATGGCCATCCCCATTATCGGCTACATCTATAGCCCCTTTGAATATTTGCCCGATTATGCAGGCCCCACCCGCTATATTTTCCTGCCCCTGATGCTGCTTTCGGGCCTGTGGATGTGGAAAGGCCATCTCGTGCGGCGCCTGTTCGCCCGCCGGGTCGCGAACTGAATTCGGGGCGGCTCCATACGCCGCCCTTCCACGCCATCCCGCGCGCCCTTGCGCAATCGAACGACCGAGGAGAAGAAAGTCATGACCCCTTCGGAACAGATCGACCGTCTCATCGCCGAAACGCCCGATTGGCGCGGCGCCATGCTGGATCGGGTGCGCCGCATCATCCTTTCCGCCGACCCGGCGATCCAGGAAGATTGGAAATGGATGGGTAGCCCCACCTGGGTGCATCACGGCAATATCGTCGTGGGCAATGCCCACAAGGACAAGGTCAAGCTGACCTTCGCCCAGGGGGCCAGCCTCGAAGATCCCGCAAGGCTCTTCAATAACGGGTTCAACGGCAAGGTCTGGCGCGCCATCGACCTTGCCGAGGGCGACGATATCGACGAAGACGCTCTGCGCGCCCTGGTGCGCGCCGCCATCGCCTTCAATCTCGAAAAGGCCGCCGGGAAGAAAGCGCCCAAAGGCGGCGCCTGAACCCGCTCGAGGCAGGACCGGTCAGGGGCAGGTGGTTATCTGGCTTTCGCAGGTATCGTTCGACCAGCCCCGCACCCGGCTCGTCCCATAGGTCCCGCCCACTTCGACCCATCCCCCATCGCAGGCGTAAAGCCGGTCGACATAGAAGAAATTGTCGCCCTCGTCATCGATCTCGGCGGCAATCGCGGCATCGCCCGCCGGCCTGTCGAGGAGGGTCGAACTTTCCACATAGAGGCGCAGCGCCTTGCCCTCCACCCAGCCCTCGCCGGCAAAGACCGTTTCGGGGTCGCGCTCGGCATAGAGATAATTGACGATCCTGCTGACGCGGAACCAGCCATTCTCCGCGCCGGTAATGGTGGCGGTGGGATAAGCCTCGCCGTCATAGCCCGGATAGGGGCCCGGCATCTTGGCGAGGGCGGCCGCCTCGGCGGATGGCCCCTCGCGCAGGACTTGCGCATTGGGCCCGTCCGCTTCGATCCAGGCGTCGAAGGCGCAGCTTGCGCGTGCCGCCGGCGCCGCTTCCGGTCCGCAGGTGGCGATCAGGTTTGCCGCCGCTTCCCGCGCGCCGTCCAGCTCATATTCCGCCGATCCGTCCTCGACGAAAACGCTCAATATGCCTCGCGAGGTCACAAGGTCGATGAAGCGGGCATCGACGGCCACCTGGCCTTCGAGCACGAACTGGTCGTCCATCGGCATGAGCGCGCCATTCGTCTTGATGGGCACGATGATGTCACCGGCCTCCAGGGTAACCGTGACCTCGACCCCGTCGACGGCATGGATCGGCGCGAAGGCAAAGGCGAAACTGGCCATGTCCTCGCCCGCCTGGCAGGAAAAGGAAATCTCGGCATCGTCCGATTGCGGGACGCCCCAGAACAGGCTTGCCATGCCCTCATCGGCATAGCCGTGCCAGCCCGGCGGCTCCTCGGCCATCGCATGGGCGCAAAGTATTTGCCCGGCAATCAATATCGCGCCAGGCAAGGCACATAGGCGTCGAGAGCAGGTCATCCGAACCTCCTTGCCGTGGGTATCGGCATCTCACCCCATCCGGCCGCGCCTGTCACCCCTTGGGGATGCCCGGCCGTCCGATCAACCGCTGGCCCGGGCCTTCGCCTCGGCCCCGATGCGCTGGGCAAAATCGGCCAATGCCATTGGCTTGCCATAGAGATAACCTTGAAATTGCACGCAACCGGCCTGGGCCAGCAAGACATGCTGTTCCTCGGTTTCCACGCCCTCGGCAAGTACCGTATGGCCCAGGTCGCGGCCGAGGCGGACGACATTCCTGACCAGCGTGGCGCTGGGCGAGGGGCTCGCCACATCCTGCACGAAACCCCGGTCGATCTTGATCTGCTGGATCGGCAGCCGGCGCAGATAGGAGAGGGATGAATAGCCGGTGCCGAAATCGTCGAGTGCGATGGTGATGCCCAGATCGTGCAGTCCATCGAGCTTGGCGATGGCGAGTTCGGTTTCGGTCACCAGGACGCTTTCGGTCAATTCGAGGATCAGCCGCTCGGGATCGGCACGGCTTGCCACCAGAATGTCCCGCACGAATTCCTCGAAATCCTCATGCAGGAGCTGGCTGGCGCTGACATTGATCGACAGGGTCAGGTGCCGGAAATCGGGATTCCTGCTCCATTCGGTCAGCGTATTGCAGCCTTGCTTGAGCACCCAGCCGCCGATGGCGACCATGAGGCCGGCTTTCTCCGCCTGCGGAATGAATTCGGCCGGCGAGACGGGCCCGCGCTGCGGGCTGTTCCAGCGCAGCAGCGCCTCGGCGCCGATAGTGGCGCGGGACAGGTTGACCTGCGGCTGGTAGACGAGCTGGAATTCCTCGTTCCATAATGCCGCCATGAGATCGCGGCTGAACCTGTCCTTGCGGATGAATTCGGCCTGCATGGCATAGATGCAGCCGGCAAGCAGCGCGGTGGCCAGGATCGTATTGGCCCATGTGCCGGCGCTTCGCACCGCGTCGGGCATCGTCACCACGAACGGGGACGCCAGCGGCGCACTGGCCAGCACGACAAAGGCCAGCAGGCACAACCCGATCAATATTAGTTGCGCGCGCGATTTCTCGCGCTGGTAATTGAGATAACCCAGGGCCGCCACGACCAGCAGATAGATATGCACGACCCTTGGCGCTTCGGCATTGGGCACATCCAGCATCAACCCCATCGCAATGGCGATCACCATCAGCACCGCCTGGCCCGCCAGGAGGCCGAAGGCCAGGTGCCCGCGCCGGATCAACAGATAAATCGACAGCCCGCTGACGGTAATGACGATATCCATCGCCACCACGCCCCACCAGCCGATCGCGCTGAACACCACGGCCCAGCCCAGGCCGATGGCGGCAATCGCCAGGGAACCATAACGATAGGCAACGACCATGCGCGTCGAATACTGATTGCTCAGCATCGCGGGACGCTCTGGTTTCGACTTTGCCATTGAGGCACCGATGAGGCTTCCGATCAGCCATCGTGAACCATGGAACGGCTCTTGTTAAGAGCAAAACCCGCCCGTCTCCACCCAGCCGCTCGAGCCTCTTGCCCGCTGCGGTACCACCGCTCTCCATGTAAGGTGTTGATGCGCGTGTCAGGTGCAGGGGTTCTAATGGTGCTGCCGGTGAGGATTGAACTCACGGCCTCTCCCTTACCAAGGGAGTGCTCTACCACTGAGCTACGGCAGCATTATTGCGCCGGCGCGGCCCTCGGGGCGGCGCGGCAACGGGGGCTCCTTTGCCATAGCGCCTCTCTCGACGCAAGGCCAAAAAACGCCTATCAACGCCCGCGACGACTCGATTGGCCAAGGACCCTATGGGCAAATCCGAACAGGCGGCATTGCGTGAGCAAAGATTGGCCGCAAAGCTTCGAGAGAACCTCAAGCGCCGCAAGACTCAGGCGCGGGCGCGCGCTGCCCAGCCCGGGTCTTCGGCCCCCGGAACGGACGCGGACAAGAAACCGTAAACCATTTTCGGGGCCTATTATCGCCGTCACATTTTTCCTGAGCGCGGCTGGTCTGGCTTACGTGGCAACGAAGACCTCGCTTCCCTCCCCAACAGGTAGAAAGGCCCTTTAGGGGCCGGTAGAGAGGAAACTCTTCATGGATCGTATTCGATTGGTCGGTGGCAATGCGCTGCGCGGCGAAATCCCCATTTCCGGCGCCAAGAACGCCGCCTTGCCGCTGATGATCGCTTCGCTTCTGACCGACGAGCCGCTGGTGCTGCACAATGTGCCGCGCCTGGCCGACGTCAAGCAGCTCGAACGCATTCTGGAAAATCATGGCGTCGATATCGCCGTGCATGGCCGCCGCCGGGGCGAGGCCGAAGGCGTGGGCCAGCGCATGACCTTCCATGCCGCCGACATCGTGGATACCACCGCGCCCTACGATCTCGTCTCGAAAATGCGCGCCAGCTTCTGGGTCATCGGCCCGCTCCTGGCCCGATGCCATGAAGCCCGCGTCTCGCTGCCCGGCGGCTGCGCCATCGGCACGCGCCCGGTGGATTTGTTCCTTTTCGGCCTCAAGCAATTGGGCGCCGAAATCGACATCGACGAAGGCTATGTCGTGGCCCGCGCGCCCAAGGGCGGGCTGGTCGGCGCCCATGTCGATTTCCCCAAGGTTTCGGTCGGGGCCACCCATGCCATCCTGATGGCGGCGACCCTGGCGCGCGGCACCACAATCATCGACAATGCCGCCCAGGAACCGGAAATCACCAATGTCGCTGAATGCCTCGTCGCCATGGGCGCCCGGATTTCCGGCATCGGCACCCGGACTCTGACCGTCGAAGGCGTGGAAAAGCTGCACGGCGCCGTTGTGGAAGTCATCCCCGACCGCATCGAAACCGGCACCTTCGCCATGGCCGCGGCCATGACCGGGGGCGACGTGCTGCTGCGCGGCGCCCGGCCCGGGCATTTGCAGGCCGCGCTCGACATCCTGGCCCGCACCGGCGTCGAAATCGCTTCCGAGCCCGAAGGGCTGCGCGTGCGCCGCAACGGCAACGGCATCGCGCCGGTCGACGTGGAAACCGATCCCTTTCCCGGCTTTCCCACCGATCTGCAGGCCCAGTTCATGGCGCTCATGACCATGAGCACCGGCACCAGCCATATCCGCGAAACCATTTTCGAGAACCGCTACATGCATGTGGCCGAACTGGCCCGGTTCGGCGCCGACATCTCGGTGGACGGGCAGGTGGCCACGGTGCATGGCCGCTCCCAGCTCAAGGGGGCCCAGGTCATGGCCACCGATCTGCGCGCCTCGGTGTCGCTGGTCATTGCCGGCCTCGCCGCCAAGGGCGAAACCGTGGTCAACCGCATCTATCACCTCGATCGCGGCTTCGAGCGGCTGGAAGACAAGCTCTCGCGCTGCGGCGCCGAAATCGAGCGCCTCGCCGGCTGAGGCGGGCTTTATCGCCGAATGGGACATGGCCCGGTTCCGCCGGGCCATGCCCATTGTCAGTCCAGCGTTTGCCGGTAGCGCAGCATGGCGATGAAGGTGATCGCCAGGACGATGATGCCCAACGCCAGGGTTTCCGGGCCGATATCGGCCACGATCGCGCCCTTGAGCATCACCTTGCGGATGAGGCGGATGAAATGGGTGGCGGGCACGATCGTGCCCAGGGCCTGGGCCCAGCCCGGCATGCCGGCAAAGGGAAACATGAAGCCCGACAGCAGGATCGAGGGCAGGATGGTGAAAAAGCTCAATTGCATGGCCTGCATCTGGTTGCGCGCCAGCGTCGAGATCAGGAAGCCCAGCGCCAGATTGCCCAGCACGAACAGGTTGAAGCCATAGAAAAAGGCCAGGAAACTGCCCTCGAACGGCACCTGGAAGACGGCGAAGGCCATGCTGAGGAATACCGCGGTCTGCACATAGCCCACCAGCACATAGGGCAGGATCTTGCCCAGCATCACCTCCAGCGGCCGCACCGGCGTGGCGATCAGCATTTCCATGGTGCCGCGCTCATATTCCTTGACGATGGCCACGGCGGTAATCATCACCATGGTCATGGAGAGGATGATCGCCAGCAGGCCCGGCACGATATTGGTCGATGTCTTGCCTTCGGGATTATAGGCGCGATGCACCACGATCTCGAAGGGGGCAGGGGTGCCGCCGGCCTGGGCCAGCGGCCCGGTCAGCGTCTGGCCGATCGCGCCGGCCACGATGCCGCTCATCGCCGCCGCCGCCCCGCTCACCGCCGAAGGGTCCGATGCATCGGCCGCCACCAGCACGTCCGGCCGCAGGCCGCGCACCACGTCGCGCTCGAAATTCTGCGGGATCACCACGACGAAGCTGGCTTCGCCCCGCCGCAGCGCCTCCTCGCCCGCCGCCGGGCCCCGCACCTGGCCGATAAAGTCGAAATAGCCCGAGGTTTCCATGCCCGCCAGCAGCGCCCGGCTCAATGGCCCCTGGTCGTTGACCTCCACCAGCGTGGGCAGGTGATGCGGATCGGCATTGATGGCGAAGCCGAACAGCAGCAGCTGGATGATTGGCAGGCCCACCATCATGCCGAACGTCACCCGGTCGCGCCGCATCTGGATGAATTCCTTGAGCAGCACCGCCCCGAACCGGCTGAAGGAGAAACCGGGCCTCATGCCGCCGCCCGCGCGAAATTGTCCCGTGCCCCGGCCATGAGATAGATGAAGGCTTCCTCCAGCCCTGCCGGAATTTCCGACCAGCGCTGCCCGCCTTCGGCCTCGAAGCGCTTGACGACGGCTTCCAGTGCCGCCGCGTCGGTCCCCGAAACATGCAGCGCCGCCCCGAACCGGGCCACCTGTTCCACGCCCGGCTCCTGGCGCAGCCGCTCTTCGAGCGCTGCCAGGTTTTCGCCCTCGGCCCGCCAGGTATGAAGCCCCACCATGGTCGGGATCCGGCTGGCGGCCCCGTCGATCAGCTTCCGCCCATAGGCGATATAGGTGATGAAATCGCACTGGATGGCTTCATCCATGTAATGGGTGGAGACGAGCACGGTGACGCCGGCCTTGGACAGGCGCCGGATTTCATCCCAGAAATCGCGCCGCGCCTTGGGGTCGACCCCCGCCGTCGGCTCGTCCAGCAGCAGCAATTGCGGGTCGTGGATGAGGCAGGTGGCCAGCGCCAGCCTTTGCTTCCAGCCGCCCGAAAGCGTGCCGGCCAATTGCCCGCTGCGCGCGGCAAGCCCGAGATCGGCCAGCGCCGCATCCACGCGCGCCCTACGGTTTTTCACCCCATACATGCGCGCCACGAAATCGAGGTTCTCGCGGATCGTCAGGTCCTCGTAGAGGCTGAATTTCTGCGTCATGTACCCCACTTGGGTCTTGATGGCGGGCGCCTCGCGCCGCACGTCCAGCCCCAGGCAGGTGCCCTCGCCCGCATCGGGCGAGAGCAGGCCGCACAACATGCGGATCGTGGTGGTCTTGCCCGAGCCATTGGGCCCCAGGAACCCGTAGATGGCTCCCCGGGGCACCGCGATGTCGAAATGGTCGACCACCGTGACCTTGCCGAAGCTCTTGGTTAGCCCATGCACGTCGATGACGAGATCCGCGCTCATGGCACGACGCTGACCGGCTGGCCCGGCTGCAATGTGCCCGCCGCGTCGAGCCGCGCCTTGACCAGGTAGACCAGGCGCTGGCGTTCCTCGCGCGAATAGATCACCGGCGGCGTGGTCTGGGGCATGCCGGCAATATGGGTGATATGGGCCGAAACCGCCGCGCAGCCATCGCAGGTAATGGTGACGGCCTGGCCCGGCGCCAGCTTGGCCCGGTCCGTCTCGGGCACGAAGAACCGCGCCTCCAGCGCCCCCTCGGGCAGGATGGCCAGCACCGGATTGCCCGCTTCGGCCACTTCCCCGGCGCGGAAATAGAGGCTATCCACCCGGCCCGCGATCGGCGCGGAAATCGTGCGGTCCTCCAGGTCCAGCCGCGCCCGCGCCGCGTCGGCATGCGCCGCCTGCAGATTGGCCTCGGCCGCCGATTGCTGGGCATTGCGCGCCGGCAATTCCGCCACGATCAATTGCGCCCGCAATTGCTCCACCTGCGCCTGCGCCACGGTCAGCGCGGTGCGGTCCTGCTCCACCTTCACCGCCGGCACCGTTCCCGAGGCATGCAGCCTTTCGCTGCGCTCCAGGGTCGATCGTGCCAGGCTCAGATCCGCCTCCGCCTTGTCCAGGTTGGCGCGGATCACGTCCAGTTCGGCGCTGCGGCTGCCGGTGGTGAGATTGTCGAGATTGGCCTCCGCCGCCGCGCTGCGCGCTTCCGCCGCCGCCAGCAGCGCCCGTTGCTGGCTGGCATCGAGCGTGAACAGCACCGTTCCCGCCGCCACGTCCTGCCCCTCGGCCACCTTCATCTGCACGATGCGCCCGGTGCTCACCGGCGCCACATAGACCGGTTCGGCCTCGAGATAGCCGGCATAGCCCGCCGGTCCCGCCGCCGGCGATACCAGCGCCAGCAGCGCGGCGAACAGGCCGCCCAGGAAATCATTCATGGCCTGTCTCCTCGGTTTGCGACAAACCCTCGAACAGAATGGTCAGGTGGTTTTCCAGCAGCCGCTCCAGCGCCAGTCCGTCGGCGGGCCGAATGGCGAACACCTCGCTCAGCGCCACATGCGCCAGCAGCGGCCCGATGATCGAGCGTACCGTCAGTTCCGGATCGACCGCCCGCAAATGCCCCGAGGCGATGCCGCGCGCCACCAGTCCGCTCAGCGCCGGGATCACCCGTTCCAGCACGCTCATGCGATAGGTCTGGGCGATGCCGGGAAAATTCAGCGCTTCACGCAGGAACAGTTTGGGAATGGCCAGGTTCCCCGGCTCGGCCAGCAAGCCGCATAGCCGCCGCAACAGCAGCGTGATGGGCACGCGCGGATCGCCCTCGAACCGGGTCAGCTCTTCCGCCGCCCCCTGGGCGATGGGCATCACCGCCCGCCGCACGATCCCTTCCATCAGCGCCTCCTTGGACGCGAAATAGAGATAGACCGTGCCCTTCGATACCCCGGCCCGCCGGGCAATGTCGTCCACCTTGGCGGCGGCGAACCCCTTCTCCACGAACACGGCCAGCGCCGCATCCAGCACCTCATCCGGTCGCGCCTCGGCCCGCCGCCGAAATTTCCTGTCCGTCCTGTCCATGAAACGATCATACATAACTGACCGGTCAGTCAGCAAGAAGAAAGTTTACGTGCAGCAAGGAGAAGCAAAAGCGCGCGGCGCATAGGCGAGCTGAAAACGCTTCACCTCCACCTCCGTCACTGCCAGGCTCCTCACCCGGCGCTGCGCGACCTCTCTCCAAGGGCGAGGAAAAAAACTCCCCACCCACCCCCTCCGTCATTGCCGGGCTTGTCCCGGCAATCCATAGGGTGCCTCGATATCGCCTGGACCACCGGGACAAGCCCGGTGGTGACGGGGTGGTGGGGGTCGTGCTTGTGGCCTGAAACGAAGGTTCCCACTTTCGTGGGAATGACAGAGGGGTAGCCCTGGCGGGTGCCGGTGTTAAGGCCCCTCACCCGGCGCTGCGCACCGACCTCTCCCCAAGGGCGAGATAAAAAACTCCCCACCCTCCACCTCCATCATTGCCGGGCTTGTCCCGGCAATCCATGCAATGCCGCAAAATCCCATGGACCACCGGGACAAGCCCGGTGGTGACGGGATGGTGGGGGTCGTGCCTTGTGACCTGAAACGGAGGTTCCCGCTTTTCGCGGGAATGACATTGAGAATTTCGCGGAAATGACACATTAATGGCAACGCACCCAGAGAGCCACCGGCCCTCCCTTCTCCCCCTGCAAGAGAAGGGGCCCGAAGGGCGGATGAGGGGGCCTTCCGGCAAGCACCAACACCCAAGGCCTCTCACCCGGCGCTGCGCACCGACCTCCCCCCAAGAGAGAGGCAAAAAAAACTCCCCACCCCCTCCGTCATTGCCGGCTTGTCCCGGCAATCCATCCATCCCCCATCGCCGCGGCTCCAATCCGCCGCGCCGCCCTCCCGCGCACGCCATAAAACCACAACACTTTCCCGCCCCTGCATTGCCCCGGGGCGGGCAACCTTGTAGAGCGGGGCAGGCGTGACCAGATGAGGGTTCCACGCCGTCAACCAGGGGCCGACCGAACCCATGACCGACCTCAAGCTCATTGCGCTCGACAGCGAAGATCTCGAAGTCATCTCCGCCCATGTGCAGGATGCCGTCATCCGCGTTGCCGATATGGGCCATGCCCGCGCCGACCGGCGCTTCGCGCTGCTGATGAACCGCTTCGACTGGGAGAGCGACAAGCCCCGCGCCAGGGGCCTGCGCAAGCGTGCCGCCTTGCATTTCGATGCCGTCGCCCATGTTGCCTATGCCGGCTTCGATCCGGCGGCGCCCGAGGGTGTGGTGGAACTGCTCTCCATCGGCTTTACGCCCGCCGAAGCGCCCTCGGGCACCGTCGAATTGCGCTTTGCCGGCGGCGGCACGGTGCGTCTGGGCGTCGATTATATCGAAGCGCGCCTGACCGATCTGGGCGCGGCCTGGGCCGCCGCGGCCCGGCCGGTCCATATATTGGATTGATCGCTTTGCCGGCCGTCCGATCCCGCCATTTGCCGCAATGTCATTCCCGCGAAAGCGGGAACCCCTGTTCGCCCATGGCCTGTTGAAACGGAGATTCCCGCCAGGCGCGGGAAGGCTCCGGTGGAAATCTCGCGGCGCCGATGCGATGTTGGTGCTGCTCAAGGAAAGTCTTGAATGCCCATTCGTCTCGACAGTGCCGACATTGATTTCGAGCCGCGTTTCCAGCGCCTCCTGGATGGCAAGCGCGAATCCAGCAAGGACGTCAACGACGCCGTCGCCGGCATCGTCGCCGATGTGCGGGCGCGCGGCGACGATGCCGTGGTCGAACTGACCAACCGGTTCGACAAGGCCGCCATCGCCGCCCGGACCCTGCGGTTCACGCCCGAGGAGATCGCCGCCGGCGCCGCGACGGTCCAGCCGGCGGTTCGCGCGGCGCTCCAGACCGCGCATGACCGCATCCGCGCCCACCATGAAAAGCAGCGCCCCCAGGACCATATCTACCAGGACGCGCTGGGCGTGACGCTCGGCGCGCGCTGGACGTCGGTGGATGCCGTCGGCATCTATGTGCCGGGCGGGCTGGCCTCCTATCCGTCTTCGGTGCTGATGAATGCCGTGCCCGCGAAGGTCGCGGGTGTCGGGCGCATCGCCATGGTCGTGCCCACGCCCAATGGCGCGATCAATCCGGCCATTCTGGCCGCCGCCGAAATCGCCGGCATCGACGAGATTTACCGCATTGGCGGCGCCCAGGCCGTCGCGGCGCTCGCCTATGGCACCGCGACCATTGCCCGCGTCGACAAGGTCGTGGGGCCGGGCAATGCCTTCGTCGCCGCCGCCAAGCGCCAGGTTTTCGGCCAGGTCGGCATCGACATGATCGCCGGCCCCTCCGAAGTCCTGGTCATTGCCGATGGCTCCGCCAATCCCGCCTGGGTCGCGGCCGATCTCATCGCCCAGGCCGAGCATGGGGCAGGGGCCCAGTCCATCCTCGTCACCACCGATCCGCGCCTAGCCGATGCCGTCGAGGCCGAAATGGATCGCCAGCTTGCCCTGCTGCCCAAGGAAGGGATCGCCCGCGACGGCTGGACCGAATTCGGCGCCGTCATCACCGTGGGCGCGCTCGACGAGGCCGCCGCGCTCGCCAACCGCATCGCCTCCGAACATGTCGAACTGGCCCTGGACGATCCGCAGGCCTTCATGCCGGCGATTCGCCATGCCGGCGCGATCTTTCTCGGCCATCACACGCCCGAGGCCATCGGTGATTATGTCGGCGGCTCCAACCACGTCCTGCCCACCGCGCGTTCGGCGCGTTTCGCCTCGGGCCTGGGCGTGCTCGATTTCATGAAGCGCACCTCCATCCTGGGATGCGATCCCGGTGCGCTGTCCGCCCTGGCCGATGCCGCCATCACCATTGCCGGGGTCGAAGGGCTCGACGGGCATGGGCGCTCCATCGCCATAAGGCTCAATCGGTGAGCATTTCCATGGGCAGGGCCACGGAAATGACCGGCAGGGACAGGCTGGTTACCGTCACGCTCGACCCCAATACCATCACCTCGATCGACCCCGACGAGGTGCATGAATGGCGCATCGCCATCTACGACCTGCTCGAGGACAATGCCTTCCGCCCCGCCCGGGTCGGCGCCCAAGGGCCCTTCGCCCTGCACGTTTCCATCGTCGGCAATTATATCCTGCTCGATGTGCGCGATCCCGAAACCTTCAAGCCCATCGCCGCCCACTACCTCTCGCTCACCCCGTTCCGCCGCCTCATCCGCGATTATTTCCGCATCCGCGACGCCTATTACGAGGCCATCCGCTCGGCCCAGCCCTTCCAGATCGAAACCGTCGACATGGCCCGGCGCGGCATGCACAACGAGGCGGCCGAATTGCTGCGCAGCCGGCTCGACAACAAGCTCGTCATCGACCTCAATACCGCAAGGCGTCTCTTCACGCTCATCTGTGCGGTCCAGCCCTATGCCAGCCGCATCGACGAGGCGACCAGCCAATTGCCCAGCGTGCTCTTCGTGTGCTCGATGAATTCGGTGCGCTCGCCCATGGCCGCCGCCCTGGCCCGCCAGGCCTTTCCCGGCCGGCTCATTGCCCGTTCGGTGGGGGTCAATGGCGGCAAGGCCGACAGCTTCGTCCACGAAGTCATGGAAGAGGTCGGCATCGACATGAGCGTGCATACGCCCCATATCCTGGATGAACTGGTGGCCAATCATTTCGATCTCGTCGTCACCCTCTCGGACGACGCGCCCGAGGCGGTGGCCCGCAAGGGGCTGGAGGCCGGGGCGGTCGAGCATTGGCAGGTCGGCGATCCCTCATTGGTCGAGGGCAGCCGCGAGGCGGTGCTCGAGGCCTATCGGGGCCTGCGCGACACCCTGGAGCGCCGCGTGCGCGCGCGTCTGGAGCCCCTGGTGTCCTGAGCGCGGCTGGTGGTTCACAAAGCGGCTGAATTGCAGTAGGTTCCGCGCGAATTTCCGGCCCCGGCGCGCCAGCATGTGGCGGCGGGGCCTTCTCAGGAGAAAGTATGGCCAAGGAAGAAGTGCTCGAATTTCCGGGCGTGGTCACTGAATTGCTTCCCAACGCGACCTTCCGGGTCAAGCTGGAAAACGACCACGAGATCATCGCCCACACCGCCGGACGCATGCGCAAGAACCGCATCCGCGTTCTCGCCGGCGACAAGGTTCTGTGCGAAATGACCCCCTACGACCTCACCAAGGGTCGCATCACCTACCGCTTCAAGTGACCTGATATGGCTGCAAGCCGTCCGGATCTCATCCTGGCCTCTGCCTCGCCGCGCCGGCTCGCCTTGCTCAACCAGATCGGTATCGAGCCCGAGCACCTGGTGCCGGCCCATGTCGATGAAACCCCGGAAAAGGGCGAATTGCCGCGTAAGCTGGCTGCGCGCCTGGCCGATCTGAAAGCCCTGACCGCCCAGCACAAGGCGCGGGTCGCCGGTTTCGGCGACCGGGCCCTGGTCCTGGGCGCCGATACGGTCGTGGCCGTCGGGCGCCGCGTTTTGCCCAAGGCCGAGACGATGGAGGAGGCGAGCGATTGCCTGCGCCTGCTTTCGGGCCGGGCCCATCGCGTCTATACCGGCGTGACGCTCATCACCCCTTCGGGCGCCCGCCGCCATCGCCTGGTGGAAACCCGCATCCGCTTCAAGCGCCTGTCCACGCGGGAAATGGAGGCCTACCTGGCCAGTGCCGAATGGCGCGACAAGGCTGGCGGCTATGCCATCCAGGGCATTGCCGGGGCCTTCGTCGTCAAGCTCTCCGGCTCCTATTCCGCCGTGGTCGGCCTGCCGCTGCACGAAACCGCCCAGCTCCTGGCCGGCGAGGGCTATCCCGTCCATTTCAACTGGCTCAACCAATCGAGCCTCAGCGGCGTTTGATGTCGTCCCGGCCGCCAAGGAAATGTCCCATCTGCGGCAAGCCCGCCGTGGAAGAATTCAAGCCCTTCTGCTCGAAGCGCTGCGCCGATGTCGATCTCAATCGCTGGCTCTCGGGCAGCTATGTCATTCCCGCCAGGGACGACGAGCCGGGCGGGGATGGCGAGGAGGAGCGATAAGCCCCCTTGCGGGCCTCTCGATGCTAACGATGTGTGAGCGCCAACGTGTCTTTTCCACACGCGATTTTCGCGCTTGCGCGCCCAAAACCCATCCCCTATAAGGCCCCTGTCTCGCAGCCCGAAACTGCATCCGATGCCCAGATAGCTCAGTTGGTAGAGCAGCGGATTGAAAATCCGCGTGTCGCTGGTTCGATTCCGGCTCTGGGCACCATTCCTCCCTTTTCAGGCAAGATCAGATAGTGCCAGGCGGTGTCAATCGCCGTCGCAACCTGCTGATTTTCTTAGATTTTTGACTTGATGCTCCGTCAGGCGCATGCCTTTTGCGCTATCGCACCATGTTCAAGGCTTCCTGCAGCATTTCATCGGCGGCGCTGACGATGCGCGTGCCGGCAGAATAGGCTTGCTGGGTAATGATGAGCTTGGTGAACTCGTCGGAAATGTCGGTATTGGAGGCTTCGAGCGCCCCGCCGATGATCCCGCCGCCGGAGAGGTCGAAAATCGGTTCTCCCGAGGCGGAGGTTGCTTCATAAACGCCGCCATCGAGCCGCTTGAGGCTGTTTTCGCCATTGAACTGCGCCGTCACGACCTGGGCCATTTCAATGCGTTCGCCGTTTGAATAGGTGGCGACGACACGGCCATTGTCGGTAATGGCGACGGAGAGGAATTCACCGGCGCCATAGCCATTCTGGTTGAGTTGCGAAACGCTCACCGTGCCGTTCACGTCGGCAAATTGGGACACGCCATTGGTATCGTGCTGCAAGACCACGTCGCCAATCGATATGCCGTTGATTTTCAGATTGCTGATGGTCGTCTCGCTCACGCCGGGCGGGGCCAGGGAACCATTGCTGCCGAAGATGTAATTCTCCCCGACATTGACCCACATCGGCGCGTTGCCCACGGCATTGCTGTCGGCCAGATAATAGAGGTTCCACAAATCCTGGCCTTCGACGGCATTGCTGTCGATTTTCGCCCAGCGGAGCTGGACATTGGCCGGTGCGCCATTTTCCGCATAGACGGTGATGGCGCCGCCGGAAATGCTCTCCGAGAGGAATTGATCGGCATCGGCGGCCGAGACGACGGGCAGCCCGCCCGTTTGGGCGATATAGGTACCGGCGATCTCCAGCTTGTCGGCCGCGGTGCCCGAAATGCTGGCATCGTAGTAATAATTGCCCGGAAATGCGACGTGAACGCCATCGCTGCCATAGGACACTACCGCATTGGCGGCGGCCGGGCCGCCATTGGCGCGCAAATCGCTCTGTATGGCGGCCAGAAGATCGGCCAGCGACCCCGTGGCGTCGATCTCGACTTCGCCCGCGCCCGGCACCTGCCGCCCATCGGTGTCGAAACTATAGGTGCGGGTGGTGCCGCCCATGCTGATGACCAGCTTGTCGCTGTCGTCGAGCATCAGGTCGGCATAGGTATTGTCCGCATTCATGCCGCTCCCCGGAATGGCATCGTAGGGGCCGGGGCTGAGGCCGAGAATGTCACCGGTGATCGCCCCGGCCCGCAGGCCGGTGAAAGCAAGCGGATTGGCGTCGTCAAGGCCTGCGGAAACGGTGATTTCCCCATTCTTGAGCTTCACGAACAGCGTGTCGTCGCCGGTCAGGGCGCGCAATTCGGTCTGCATGCTGGCGAGCATGGTGTCGATGTCTGCTGTCGCGTCGATGGTAGTGCCGCTGCCGCTGGCATTGGTGTCAGCGCTACGAGCACCAGCGGGATAAATGATGGTCAATTCCTCGGTTATGGCGTCGTAGCTCGCGCTCGCCCCCAGGAAAGCAGCCTGGATGGCGGCGACCAATCCGGCGCTATCGGGCGAAAAATCGGGCGACGAGAACTGCACCTCAACGCCCTCAATCTGGAAATCACCGCTACGGTTGAGGCCGGCAATGTCGTGGGGTGATATGCGCAGCGTCGTCGTCGCCGACTGTGCATACCATCCGCCGCTGCCGCTCCCGAAAGTAATGCCTGTGCCACTGGCGCCCGTATCGGGCGTGCGGGGGCCGCCATAGGTGATCGTGATACCACCGCTGGGGGAATGGTACGTAACCGACGAAGCGCCGAGTGCGTCTCGTATTGCGTCCGTAAGTCCTGGTCCGTCAGCAGGATATCCAGCGAGCGGGATTGATGTCGAGCCGATGAACAGGTTGTCTGCCGCGTACAAGGCTGCAATATCGGCCTCGGCTATGTTGAGATAAGTGTAGGCGGGAGCTGCGTCCCAACCGGCCGATGCGCCGATCAGGCTTACCACCGAGTTCGGCACGCCATCGGTGTCGAACCACAGATTATAGGTTTCCCCGCCAATCGTTGTCGTCAGCCTGTCGCCGTCATTGACAATGGACGGCGCCAGTTCCGCTCCGGTATAGGTGCCGTCGCCGATGGCGCGCGCCGGAACCAGTTGCAGGTCCGGGTTCGGTATGTCGATGCCATCGACCGCAGGGAAAACCGGTAGGGGCGAGGGGTTGCCATAGGTCCAGGGCTTGAGCAATTCGCTGTTGGGCAAAGCCTCGTTGTAGTTCGCCGTCTTGGGCAATTGCGGCAAATTGGCCTGGTAATTGATGGTCTTGGTGGCATTGGCCGGCAGGAAGGCGTTGGAGAGCTTGATGACCTCGGGCACGGAACCCGAAATGTTCCCGGTGCCCGGATCGATCGGCAGGCCCTTCAAATAATAGCCCGCGCCATTAACCAGGAGGCCATCCTTGTCGATCTCGAAATCGCCCCGGCGGGTATAAAAGTTTGACCCGGCGAAGACCGAATTGCCGTCCGCCTGCCCCACCTTGGGCTCCACGACGAAAAAGCCATTGGCATTGAGCGCAATGAAGGTTTCGTTGGCGCTCGTTTGGATGTCGCCTTGCAGATTGTTGGTGGCGCGCGATTGGGCCAGCACCGCACCCGGCACCTGCGATTTCAGCGGCGCATCGGGGATGAGGTCGATAAAGCTCGTCTCCATCCGCTTGTAGCCGGTGGTCTGGGAATTGGCGATATTGCCTGAAATGTTCTCCAGCGCATGCGATTGCGCCCGCAATCCGGTCACCGCGCTGGAAAGTGCCCCGTAAATTCCCACATCGTCCCCCGATCGCTCGAACCGTGCGGGGAGAACCTTCGGCATTGTGGCGAAAGCGCCCCCACACGGGCGCATTGGCAGCATGTGGTGATTTGCTTCGGATATGCCCTACGAATTGGGGGTATCGACCGACACTTTCGGGGTATCGTCCGGCAGGGCAGTCTTGAGAATCATTCCGCGCGCATTCCGTTCTTCAACCCGTATTGCATCCAGAATGGAACAGATGCGCGCCACGATGTCATGGCCAAAGCCCGCCGCGCCATCGGGCCGAGGAGCGAGCGCGTCAATCTGGTCCACCACCAGGAATGTGTCGCGCCCGTCGCGTCGTTCATGGCGCAGGGTAACCGCCATGCCGGATTGGCTCAGTCTTATGGCATTATCGAGATCATTGGACAGGGCTTGCACGAGCAGGGTCTCATCGGACACAAGCAGGGCATCGCCGGCTTCGATCACCAGGCCGATGCCATGGCTTTCGGCGATCGGGCCGAAAGTCGCCTTGAGTCGAGCGAAGAGCCTGGACACGGCAAACACAGCAAGATTGGGCGTTACCAACCCCGGATCGTGGCGGGCATAGTTCAATATGCCGTCGAGGAATTCCGCCATTGTCGCGCTGATCTGCCGGGTTTGAGCCAAAGTCCCGGCATCGAAACGCCGCCGCGCCGCCATGCCTTCGAGCAACAGGGCAATCGTGTGCAGAGGCTGGCGCAGATCGTGGCCCAACGATCGCACAAGGTGCCGTTGGAATTCATAGGCGTCTGCCAGCGCATCGGTTCGTTCGGCCACGATTTCTTCGAGCCTGCGGCTTTGCCCGACCACCGCGGCCAGCGCCTGCCGCTGGTCCGATACCGCGGCGCCGACCAGGAGCGCGGCAATGGCGCCGATGGTCAGCACGAGCGACAGGGCAAGCATCTCGCCGCCATAGGGCATCAGGAAGGCGGCCAGCGGCGTGGCGAGACTGGTCAGGAAGACGCTGATGGCCGCACTGGCGAACCCGCCGGTCACGCCGGCAAAGATGGGCGGGATGAGCGCGAGATACCACAGGCTTCCCAAACCGGGATTGAGCAAGGCCGCCTGTGAACCGACGATCAGCGCCAGTGCCACGAACCCGGCCTGCATCAGCCAGGCCGATTTGCCCGGCCACTCCCACGCCGTCTTGCCTGCGTTGAAAGCGGCTTGCAGCAGCGGCACCAGAATGGGTGGGAGCACCAGGGCGGCAACGGCATCGCCGATGGCCCATTGGATCACGATGCTCCATCCCGTTTCCCAGTCCATATTGCCTGCCAGCACATGCAGCGACACGCCAAGCAGGGCGGCGATTGCCGCTGCGGCGACGGTGACGATGACGAAAGCCAGAATGGCCTTGAGGCTGGGGACCGGCCAGGTTCCGCCGGACAGGCGCAGCAATCCCAGGGCGGCGAGGCCATAGACGCCACAATGCCGAACGGCGTGAAGCGCCTGCGCCAATGCACCGCCATTGTCTTCGATGATGAACTGGCTGAACTGGGGGAAGACCAGCAATAGATTGGCAGCAAAGGGGGCCGGCTTGAGCCAGCCCGGCACCGCAAGGAAGATCGAAAGTGTAATCCCTGCCGGAAGAAACCACAGGCTGGAATAGGGGCGGAAGACGTCGAGCAGGGTTGCGAGCTTATATGCCGCAAGCCACAGGAGCATCAGCGCGATGAACTGCGCGGCCTTGCCTGTGAATATGGACTTTAACATGCTGACATCATCCCCAAACTGCCCCATCGTTTGGACGTTTGGGGAGTGAGCGAGCCGATGATGCGCATTTTGGTTGCCGATGACCATGCAATGTTCGGCGCTGCGCTGCACTATCTGTTGAAATCGGTCGATGCCGAAATAGAGATCGAGCCGGTCTGCTCGGTGGCCGAAACGCTTGAAGCCATCGACCGGACCGGGCAGCCGGACCTTATCCTGCTCGACTATTCCATGCCGGACCTCGATGGTTTGCAGGGGCTTGAATTGATCCGATCACGCCATGACCACGCCCAGGTCGCCATGCTTTCGGGCAGCACCGATCCGGTGCTGGTTCGGGCGGCGCTGGCAAAAGGGGCGCTTGGCTGGATCCCCAAGGCTTTGCCGCCATCCTCCCTCATTCACGCCCTGCGCCTGATGGTCGATGGACAACGTTTCGTGCCTCCCGAACTTCTCGACGCGGCTCCTTTGCAGGGCCTGTCCGAGCGTGAAGGCCAGGTCGCCTTGCTTCTGGCGCAAGGTCACTCGGACAAGGCGATCGCGGAAAGGCTGGGCATCGCGCCAGCCACGGTCAAGGTTCACGTGCGGCGCATCCTGAAAAAATCCGGCGCGGCCAATCGCGCGCAATATGCCGTCATGGTGCGAAACTAGGCGAGATCATCGGTCCTCGCACCTGCTGTGCCATATTGTGAGGCTCCGCATCTGAACAACGACATATCTCAACCCCAAACCGCGATGCGGATGCGACGGCGAGGCATGAATGTCCGGAGCCTTCTGTGCAATAAATTGCCGACCGATAGGCAAGAACTGCCAGTTTAAAGTCCCGAAGAAACGATTTTCACCACAAAACCCCTGATATATCCGATTGGGCGTAAGTGGCATATTTCTTGCTGCGCTCTACTATGTTTCATTGCGTAGAAAGGCCTGTTATGTCGCTTTCAATTTCGGGCAATTTGGTAAGCATCTCAAGGCCGTTCACGGCAGTTAAAGTGTCGGGGGAGCATAGCCCGGAGGGCTTGTTTGGGACGGAACAGATCAGGGCGCGATCTGGAACGACGCTCGCAACACCCCCTGCTGGCGTCGTGGCCGACAACGATCCCGGCAATCTCTATGCCACTATCACCAAGGGCAACGATGTAATTGCGAAGGTGTATAAGGGTGGCGCTGTAGTTCACGAGAACGGTCTGCGCCTGTCTGAACCCTTGAGCACCGAAGGGACAGGGAAGCCGCTTGCGGATGCCAGAATAGCCCAGTTGCTGCGCGCAACCGGCGGTGTGGTGACCTATAGTCAGTCAGCCGCTGAATTGGGTTTTGCGAACAGTGCAGCTTTCCAAACTCAGCTCCTGTCACCGTAACGTTGGCGGCCTAGATGTGGCGGCTTGGGTCAGCCAAGCGCAAGCAAGGACGGTATCGAGCCGAAGCCGACCGATAAGGCCGTGAAGGCCGCTTCGTCGGGTGGCAAGGCGATAAAACTCACAGATCGTGAGGGCCTATATCTTTCCTCGGCGCCAAGCCAAAAGGGAAAGTCATGGCATCATGATTATCGCTTCGCTGGAAAGCGCTACCTGCAGCGAATAGGGCGCGGCGCGCAACATGAGCGCCGTCGCCGAGTCGGCGGAAATGGCAGTCGCCCTCGCCTGATCGGCGCCGTTCCGGTCCGAATGCGCCGGAATGTTCCACGCGATTCCTGTCAGCCGCCGACCGGATTGTCGCAGCGCCAATAGATCACCGGTTCGGCCAGGGTTTGCAGGTTTTCCACCGGTTCCCCGGCAATGCGGCGCAGCAGGAGTGACGTCAATTCCTCGCCGGCCGCGAAGACGTCTTCGCGCATGCTGTCCACCTGCGGAAACAAGGTCGGAACGATATCGGAGGTCTGCTTGTAGAGCACCTGCACATCCCGGCCCAGTCGCAGCCCGCCCTCCTGCAAGCCGCTGATAAGCGCGATGCTGTACATTTCGCTGGTGCAGATAATGCCGTCGGGCCGCTCCGGCAGGCGGCTGAGCGCCACGCCTTCGGCGCGCATCTCCGCATTGGAGCGGTAATGGGTGCCATCCCGCCGCGTATCGAGAATATCCACCGCCACCCCGGCGCGCGCCGCAGCACGATGATAGGCGGTGACGATATTGTGGTGATTGGTGGTGCTGTCGTCTCCCACCGCGAGCAGGATTTTCCGGCAGCCTCTGCTGGCCAGCCGCTCCACCGCTCGTTCCATGAAGGTTTCCACGTGAAAGTCGTGATAGGCGTGCGGCGTATAAAATTCCGTCCGCCCATGGCTGACGAATGGAAAATCGGCGTCCACCAGCATTTGCACCCGCCTGTCGCGCGGCCCGGTATGGGTGATGATGACGCCATCGGCCGTGCGATTGTCGAGAATGTAGCGGATCGTGTCGGTGGATTGGTTGCGCTCGAATTCCGGGATCACCGTCAAATGGTAGCGCGTGCCCCGGATCGCCTGGCCGATCCCCTGGATCATCTGCCGGGCGAAATCGATCGAATCTTCCGATCCATCCAGCACCAGCGCGATCACATTGGTCTTTCCGGTCCTCAGGCGTACCCCGGCCCGGTCCGGCACATAGCCCAGCCTGCGGGCGGCCTCGGCCACCCTGTCGCGGGTTTCCTGGCGCAGGGTGGTGCCGCCGCGCAGCGACAGCGAAACGGTGGACAGGCTCAGCCCCGTGGCTTCGGCAATGGTGCGCAGGGTTACCCGGCGGGGCCCCCGCCCGGCCCTAGAGGCGGGTTTATCGGCAAGACTTTTCATAGGGCTCATTTCTACACGCAAGCCCCGCGCGTCTGAACCAAAAAATTTGCAACGATCCATTTTATGACGTGCGTACGTCAGTCACTTTGGATGTGCTATAATACATTGATAAATAATAGAATTTTTGAGCGGAGTTCACAACTCCGTCTGAGTTTCGGAATGCATATTGCAACGTTGCATCGCCTGTGTTTACCATGCCGGGCCGCGGGCAGGAGGAGAAACGGGTCCATAAGGGCCGCTGGCGGCAGCGAGCAGCAGAGGAGGAAACGATGCTCAAGACGGGATTGCTGACCACTGTGGCGACGCTGTCGCTGGCGCTAGGCGCCACCGTTCCGGCGCATGCGGAAGTGTCGATCATGTATGCCGAATGGCTCTCCAGCCTGGTGGAACCGGGTATCGAGGCGTTCAAGGCCGAAACCGGCGAGGCGGTGAACGCCATCAAGCTGCCGAGCCAGGGCTATGACCAGCGCATCGCGCTCGACCTGAGCGCCGGCACCGCCGCCGATGTGGTGCAGATGGATAGCTTCATGGTGTCCGAACTGGCCTCGGCCGGCTATCTGGCGCCGCTCGACGGTCTCGCCGACACCTGGGATCAATATCAATATTACATGCCCGGTCTGCTCGAAGTGGCCTCCTATAATGGCGCGGTCTATGGCTTGCCCACCGATACCGATGTGCGCATGCTCTGGTACGACAAGTCCAATTTTGAAAAGGCCGGTATCGCCATGCCGTGGCAGCCCAAGAGCTGGGACGACGTGCTCGATGCCGCCCAGAAACTCAAGGATGCCGGCGTCGAATATTTCTTCCAGCTTCCCGCCGGTACCAAGCAGGGCGAAGCCACCACCATGCAGGGCTTCTACATGGCGCTGCTCGGCGCCGATACGCCCGAGGGCGACCGCAATCGCCTGCGCAACCGCGAAACCGGCCAATGGATCGGCGATAGCCCCGCCATCCGCCGCACCTTCGAGTTCTTCAAGACGGTCTATGGCGACATGGGCATGCCGGCCGACCTCAACTATGCCACCGATCCCGGCGCGGCGGTCCGCGCGGCCCTGGCCGACGACCAGCTCGGCATTCTGGCCAGCGGTTCGTGGGAAGATGCCTGCCTGTGGGATTGTAACGGCGTCGACCTGCCCAGCCGCGAAGAGCGCGACGCCATGGTCGGCTGGACGCCCTGGCCCGGTTCGGGCGAGCCCGACACCAAGGCAACCACCAATATTTCGGGTGGCTGGACCATCGGCGTCAACGCCAATGCCGCCGACAAGGCGCTGGCCGAAAAACTGGTGACCACCATTTTCGATGTCGGCAATTTCAAGGAATGGACCCTGGCCAATCACCGCATGGCGGTGCGCACCGACATCTCCGAATCCCCCGAATACATGCAAGACCCCTATCTGGCCGCCGCCACCAAGCTCGCCGCCGATACCACCGGCCGCGACACCGTGCCCGGTTACCAGACCGTCTCGGCACTGATCCAACAGGCCACGGCCGATATTCTCGACGGGGCCGATGTGGACCAGGTGGTGCAGGACTATCACGACGCGCTGGTCGATGAATTCGGCCCTGAAAACGTGATGGTCTACGAATAAGTCGCCACTTCCTGCGCGGCGGTGCCCTTCGTCCTCCGGGGTGCCGCCGCGTCTTCTTGTTCAAAGCTGGGAGCCGCCCATGCGCAACCAGGCCAATCCCTGGCTCACCAACAATCTCTTCGTGCTCGGGCTCGGCATGCTGCCTGCTCTGGTCCTCATCGCGGTCCTGCTCTATTTCACCGCCTGGGCCTTTGCCTTCAGCTTCACGGACCTGGCTCTGGTGGGGCGCAAATCGGTGGAATGGAGTTGGGTGGGGCTGGAGAATTTCGAGCGCCTGTTCACCCGCCGCGGCTTTCTGGAATCGCTCTGGACCACGATTATCTTCGTCTTCTTTTCGGCCATTGTCGGCCAGTCCGTGCTGGGCTTCCTGCTCGCCGCCGCCCTGCGGGGGCGCAATTCCGTGCTCAAGAACGTGGTGGAAGTCTCCATCATGCTCGGCTGGCTGCTGCCCGATATCGTCGCGGCTTTTCTCTGGTCCGCCACCACGGCCCAGACCGGCCTGCTCAACAGCCTCTTCGTCGTGCCCTTCGGCCTCAAGCCGATCAATTTCATCAATGAATTTGCCCTGCCGGTCGTCACCATCGCCAATATCTGGAAGGGTACGGCCTGGTCCTATCTATTGTTCTCGGCGGCGCTCGATTCCGTCTCGCGCGAAATCGTCGAGGCGGCCAAGGTCGATGGCGCCACGCCCCTGCAACGCATCGTGCGCGTGCAATTGCCGATCATCCGGCCCCACATCGCCACCAATATGTTGTTCATCACCATCTGGACCTTCACCTATTTCCCGCTGATTTACGCGCTGACCGGGGGCGGGCCGGGCCGGCAGACCGAGACGCTGGCGGTCTTCCTCTACAATCAGAGCTTTTCGCGCGGCAATCTGGGCTTCGGCAGCGCCATTTCGGTGGCCATGCTGGTCATTGTCGGGGCGCTCTCGCTCATCTATCTGCGCATGCTGCGCGAGCCGAAGTGAGGGCCGGGACCGATGGAAACCAATCCCGCGCATTCCCGCCTCACCGCCCTGGCCCTGGCCTTCATGGCCATCGTCTGGGTCAGCCCCTTCACCTGGCTGATCCTCAACGCGTTCGATCCCGCCTCCACCGGGCGCCTGGCCATTCCCCAATCGGTCGGGCTCGACAATTTCGCCGATGCGCTCAGCGGCAATGCCGGGCGGCAATTCCTCAATTCCATGCTGATCGCGGCCGGCACGGCCAGCCTCAGCGTCGTGGTGGGGATTTCGGCGGCCTATCCGCTGTCGCGCCTGCGAATCCCGGGGCGCAATGCCATGCTCTGGACCCTGGTTCTGCTGCGCATGCTGCCCTCGGCCGGCGTGCTGGTGCCGCTTTATTTCGCCGCCCAGCGCACCGGCCTGCTCAACCAGGTGGGGGTCATTCTGGCACTCACCATTCTCAACCTGCCCTTCACCCTGCTGCTGCTCAAGAATTTCTTCGATACCGTGCCGGTCGAGCTTGAGGAGGCGGCCTATGTGGAAGGCGCCAATCTGTTCCAGATCATCACCCGCATCGTGCTCCCCATGTCCAAGGCGGGCCTGGCCGTGGTCTGGTTCTTCAGCTTCACCGGTGCCTGGAACGAATTCCTCCTGCCCCTGATTTTTGCGCGGGTGCAGGATGCCTTCCCCATGTCCGTGGGCCTCTATGCGGCTTTCGGCCAACAGGGTGCCATCGATTACGGCTTCCTCGCAGCCTTTTCCATCGTCTATGCGGCGCCGGCTGTCGGCGTTTATTTCCTGTTGCGGCGAAACATGAATACGGGTTTCGCCGGTGTCGGAGTCAAAGGATGACCTATTCCAATCCCCTTTCGTCCAAGCTCGGCCTGCTCGACGATGATCTGAAGATGGAGGGCAAGCTGCTGCGGCTGTGCAAGGATCTTGAAGCCAAGATCCGCACGCCGCTGGCTGGCCTGCCGTTCCAATGGCATGTCAATCGTGCCGATGGCTTCGGCGCCGATCGGGCGCTGGCCGCCGACTGGCGGGCCTGGGAACATTTCGGCCCGCATTCGGTCTGGGGCAAGCATCAGGAACACACCTGGTTCGCCGCCGAGATCGTCGTGCCCGAGGCGGCGCGCGGCAAGACCTTCGCCATGCATTTCACCAGCCAATGGCAGGACCGTCCCGGCTCCACCGATCCGCAATGCCTGGCCTATCTCGACGGCGTCATCGCCCAGGCGCTCGACGGCAACCACACCGAACTCGTGATCGAGCGCGACGCCGTGCCGGGTAACAGGCACGTGCTGCTGGTCAACGCCTTCACCTTCTTCGATCGTCCGCTGGTCGGCTTCGGGGTGGATTTCTTCATCCGCAACGAGCGCGCCGAAAAGCTCTATTACGATTTGCAGACGCCGCTCGACGTCGCCATCCGCCTCTACCAGAACGACCCGCGCCGTCAGGCCATCCTCAATATCGTCGAGCGGGCCTTGCGTGCCCTCGACCGGCGCGATGGCCATACGCCGCAATTCGAGGCATCGTTGCCCGAAGCCGAAAGGATCGCCGCCGAGATTTATGCCCTGGTCGATACCGAGGTGCAGCCCCAGATCACTGCCGTGGGCTCCACTCACCTCGATGTCGGCTGGCTCTGGCGCGTCATGCATACCCGCGACAAGACCGGGCGCAGCTTCGCCACCGTCCTCAAGCTCATGGAGGAATATCCCCAATTCGTCTTCATGTATAACCAGTCGGTGCTCTTCGACTTCCTCAAGCACGATTATCCCGAATTGTGGGAGCGCATGCTGGCACGCATCAAGTCGGGCCAGTTCGAGATCGAAGGCGCCATGTGGGTGGAGCCCGATGTCAACATCGTCTCGGGCGAATCCCTGGTCCGCCAGATCATGCGCGGCAAGCGCTTCCACCGCGAGCATTTCGGCGTCGATCCCAAGACCGTCTGGCTGCCCGATACATTCGGCTATTCGGCCAATCTGCCCCAGATCATGGACAAGTCGGGCCTCGAATACTTCGTCACCTCGAAACTCTCCTGGAACGATACCGACCGGCACCCTTACGATACCTTCTTCTGGCGTGGCATCGACGGCACCCTCACCAAGGCCCAGCTCATCACCGCCCAGGCCTATGACAGCGAGGCGATCTACACCACCTATAACGGCGACCTCTCCGTCTCCGAAACCATGGGGGCCTGGAAGCGCTACGAGCCCAAGGCCGCCCACAACGAAGTGGTCATGTCCTATGGCTATGGCGATGGCGGCGGCGGTCCCACCCGCGCCATGATCGAGCGCGGTATCCGGCTTGAGCGCGGCATTCCCGGCGCTCCCAGGGTGAAGCTCGAGGGCATCGTGCCCTTCCTCGACCGTCTGGGCCAGCGCATGGATGCCGATCCGCAGGCCTTTCCCACCTGGAATGGCGAACTATATCTGCAATATCACCGGGGCACGCTGACCTCTGTGGCCAGGAACAAGGCCAATAACCGCAATGCCGAGCGTCGCCTGCGCGAGCTGGAATTTCTCGGCGCTATGGCCCTGGCCCGCACCGGCATGGCCTATCCCACCGAAATCCTGGCCGAATTCTGGGAATTGGTGCTCATCAACCAGTTCCACGACATCCTGCCCGGCACCTCCATTCCGGAAGTCTATGTCGATAGCGATGCCGAATATGAGCGCATCTTTTCAACTCTGTCTTCGGCCAACGGCCCCTGGCATGCCAGCGCCAAGGCCGCTGCCGCCCCCGGCAGCGACCAGCTTCGCCTCATCAATTTCACCAGCCAGGTCCGCTCCGATCTGGTGAACCTGGATAACGCCATTCCCGCCGAGGGCCATGCCCTGGTTACGGCCGCCGGCGCGAGCCCGCTCCAGGCCATCACGCGGGCCGATGGCACGCGCCAGGTTGTCGGCCAGGCCGGCGGGATCGCGGCGCTCGGCTGGACCGGCGCGCAGGTCGTTGCGCGGGCCGTACAGGCCGGATCCGGGCTTTCCGTTTCCGCCGATCACCTGGAAAATGCCCTGCTGCGCGTCGCCTTCGACGAGAATGGGGAAATCACCTCCATTTTCGACAAGACCCGCAACCGCGAAACCCTGGCGTCGGGCGCTCGGGCCAATCGGCTCATTGCCTATGAAGACAAGCCCATGGAATGGGATGCCTGGGACATCGACCGCTATTTCGAGGAGCAGTTCTGGCCCCTGGCCGACGGCAAGGCCAGCATTTCGGTGGTCGAAACCGGCCCTCTGCGCGCCGCGATCCGCATCGAACGCACCTACCAGAATTCCAGGATCGTGCAGGTCGTCTCGCTGGCCGACGGCGCCCGCCAGCTCGAATTCGATACCTTCATCGATTGGCAGGAACGGGCCCAGGTCATCAAGGCGCTTTTCCCCTTCGACCTCAACACCTCCGAAATCCGTGCCGAAATCGCCTTCGGCCACGTCAAGCGTCCCACCCATCGCAACACCACCTGGGACCGCGCGCGGTTCGAGGCGTCCATGCATCGCTGGGTCGACCTGTCGGAAACCGATTTCGGCGTCGCCCTGCTCAATGACAGTAAATATGCCTATGATTGTCATGAACAGGCGGTGCGGCTGACCCTGGTGCGCGGTTCGACCTTCCCCAGCCCCGATGCCGACCGGGGCGAGCATCGCATTCGATACGCGCTCTTCGTGCATGAAGGCGTGGCGGACCTGGCAGAGGTGCATCGCGCCGCCGAGCGGTTCAACAATCCCGTGGCCGTCATCGGCAGTACCGCCCCGGCGGTCGAGCCCGCCGCGGACCTGCCGGCCTTCAGCTTTGCCGCTGTCGATCGGCCCAACGTCACCATCGAGACGGTCAAGAAGGCGGAAACCTCCGATGCCCTGGTGCTGCGCGTTTTCGAGCACGCCAACATCCGGGCCCGGGTACGGATCGCCTTCGGCCTGCCGGTCAGGGCGGTGCGCCGCGTCAACCTCATGGAAGAGGGCGAGCCGGAAGTGCTGACGATCACCGACAATGCGGTGACGCTGGATTTGCGGCCCTTCGAGATCGCAACGCTTATGGTCGAAAGCTGAGGAGGCTCCAATGGCTGACGTCACCCTGCGCGACGTACACAAATCCTACGGGGCGCTCGAAGTGGTCCACGGGGTCGATCTCGAGATCCGCTCCGGCGAATTCGTCGTCTTCGTCGGCCCCTCGGGCTGCGGCAAGTCCACGCTTCTGCGCATGATTGCCGGGCTCGAGCCGATCACCGGCGGCGAAATTGAAATCGGGGGCAGGGTGGTCAACGACGTGCCCTCGCCCCAGCGTGGCATCGCCATGGTGTTCCAGTCCTACGCGCTCTACCCCCATATGAGCGTCTATGAGAACATGGCCTTCGGCCTGCGCCTGGCCAAGACGCCCCGCGAGCAGGTGGACAGGCAGGTGCGCGACGCCGCCCGCATCCTGCAGATCGAGCCCTATCTCGACCGTATGCCCAAGGCCCTGTCGGGCGGCCAGCGTCAGCGTGTCGCCATCGGCCGCGCCATCGTGCGCAATCCCAGGGTCTTCCTGTTCGACGAGCCCCTCAGCAATCTCGACGCGGCCTTGCGCGCCCAGACCCGGGTGGAGATCGCCAAGCTGCACGATACGCTCGATGCGACCATGATCTATGTCACTCACGACCAGGTCGAGGCCATGACCCTGGCCGACCGCATCGTGGTGCTCAATGCCGGCCGCATCGAGCAGGTCGGCACGCCGCTCGAACTCTACCGCAACCCGGTCAATACCTTCGTCGCCGGCTTCATCGCCAGCCAGCGCATGAATTTTCTTACGGTATCGCGTGAAGGCGATCATCTGCTCCTGCCCGGCGGCAAGCCCTTCGCGCCCCAGGGCGTGGACACGGGCCGGGTCGATACCATCGGCATCCGCCCCGAGCATCTGCGCCTTGCCGACACCGCCGAAAACGCCGACCTGTCCGGCACGCTCTCGGTCATCGAGCAATTCGGCGAGCACGCTCTGGCCTATGTCGAATTGCCCAGCGGTGAAACCGTCATCGTCAAGCTCGAAGGGGCCCCGCAGCTCGACCTGCACCAGCCCCTGCACCTGGCCCTGCCGCCGGACCTGGTGCATTGTTTCGACAGCGAGGGCCGCGCTCTGGGCCGCTGACCTCAGGCCCCCAGCACCAGTTTGAGCGCGATGCCCCACATGATCGCGGCGATCAGCGTTTCCAGGATGCGCCAGGCCATGGGCCTGGCGAAAACGGGCCGCAGCAGCGCCGCGCCGAAACCCAGCGCGAAAAAGAAGGCGAAGGAGGCAAGGATCGCCCCGGCGGCGAACGTCGCCGTCTCGCCGGGAAATTGCGTCGAGATCGTGCCCAGCAGCACCACCGTGTCGAGATAGACATGCGGGTTGAGCCAGGTGAGGGCGAGGCATGTCGCCAGCGTCGCCGCCAGGGGCTGCGCCGCCCCGCTTTCGCTCACGGCCAGCGATCCGTTGGAGCGAATCGCCGCCACCAGGCTTTTCGCCCCATACCAGGCAAGGAACGCCGCGCCTCCGAACCGCATGACCGGATCGAGCCAGGGCAGCCAGTCCGCGACCTGGGCGAAGCTGGTGACGCCCAGCGCGATCAGCACCGCGTCGGAAAGCGCGCAGGCCAGGCACACGGCCAGCACATGCTCGCCCTTGAGCCCCTGGCGCAGCACGAAGGCGTTCTGCGCCCCGATGGCCACGATCAGGCTCAGGCCCATGCCGAGCCCGGTCAGGAAAACGGGAAAATTCATTGCCAGCGCCCCATTCGATCCGCCTGCGCTACGATCCGCCGGCCGCTTTGGCAACAAAAACTGTCGAAGAGCCGCTGGAGGTTCAGGCCACCTGCATGACGGGCAGGTCCTTCTCGCCCGCTTCGGCGCGGGGCAGGATATGGGCCAGCGCCGCCGCCTCGGCGCTGCCGGGATCGGCGATCCGCTTGCGGGCCCAGCGATAGGCGGCGGCGCTCACCGCCACGTGGTTGTCGAAATTCATGACGCTGGCGCCGCGCGGCGATGGCGGCGTCAACACCAGGTCCAGCGGCCCGGCGGGCAATTGATAGCGCTGATGCGCCAGCATGGTGCGGAACAGCATGCCCAGCGGCCGGGGCGCGCGTGGCAGCCTGGCGAAGGGGTTGAGCAGGCTGGCCAGGAGCCGTCCCCGCCCGGGAATGGCGTCGTAATCGCAGAACACGCGCTGCTCGCCCAGCTTGCCAAAATGCACCACCACATTGGGGCCGGCCTTGAGCCCCTGCATCGGCGCCAGCGGCGCATCGTCCATCACCCCGCCATCGATATAGACGGTGCCATCGGGCGTAATCATCGGCGGCAGCACGCAGGGAATGGCGCTCGAGGCGCGCACCGCCTTCCACAGGAGCCCCCGGCCCAACAGGTCCAGCCGCCGCGCCGTCAGGTTGGTGGCCACCGCCCGGAAGGGCCGCCAGCAATCCTCGATCATGGTCTGCGCCCCATAGGCGCGTTGCAGCGCCCGGTCGAAATTCTTGTGGTCGAGCAGGCCATAGCGCGGCCAGGTCGGCCGCTTGAAGGCGCGGCTGGCCACGAAGATGTCGTGCGTGCCCGCCTCCAGCCCCTCGGCTTCATAGAGAAAGGCGAAGCCCGCCGTCATCGCCGCGCCCACGCTGGTGCCCACGAAAATGTCGAAGGTCACGCCCGCCTCGCGGAAGGCCTTGTAAACTCCGACATGCGCCGATCCCAGCCCGCCGCCGCCCCCGGCCACGAAGCCGATGGCCGTGCCGGTGAGAAAGCGCGCCAGGCTTTCGAGGTCGATATCGTCTTCGAGCGCAACATGGTGGTGCATGGCCACGGCAAGCCGGTCGAGCCATGCGCCGGTGCCCGAAACCACCCCGACCCGCCGGGGATGGAGCAGCACCAGCCGCCGCGCCTCGGCGGGCAGCAGGGCCGCGGCATGGCGCTCGACGTCGGAAAGGCCCCGGCCCGGCGCCGCGCCGCTGCCCACGAAAACCACCTGGTCGGCCTGCCGCAGGCAGCGTTCGGTCCAGTCGGTGAGCCCGGTATCGGCGAACAGCGTCACCACCCGCCCGCTGCATTCGAGGCTGTTGAGCCAGGCGACGATCCCTGCGTCGTGGCCGGAAAATTTCCCGAATCGCTCCGCCGCCGCGCCATGGGTGAGCGCCACCGCTCCCCGGCGCTCCAGGATCGCCGCCAGCCGGTCGAAAAATGCCGGCGGAATGTCGCCGCTCAGCGGCACGATGGCGATGGTCGCGGCCCGCTCCGGTTGCGCGTCCGGCCGGGCCTGGCGGTGCAGGCGCCGCGTCGCCCGGCGCAGGAAGGCCGCTGCCAGCGATGGGTCCTGCGCGGCCTGCTGTTCATAGGCCGCCCGCTCCAGCACCAGGATTTCGCTGTCGCGCAGCGCCGTCGCCTCGTGCTCATGCGCCAGCCCGGCAAAGAATGCGGTCTCGCCCGCCATTTCGCCGCTATGGGCTATTGCCTGGCCCAGCGCCACGCGCCCGTGATTGACCAGATAGAGCGCGTCGGCGGCCTCCCCGGCCCGATAGAGGCAGTCGCCGCGCGCCAGCTCGCGCGGGGTCATGGCGGCCAGCAGCCGCGCGCGTTGCGCCGGCGCGAAATCGGCCAAGAGCCAAAGCCCGTCCTCGGTTCCAAGCGCCGCCATGTTCCCCCGCCATGAAATTTGCCGATCGCGGCGGACCTTATGCAGCCGCGCGGGCAAGGCGAATACCATGCTTATGGTAGCGTTCAGGCCGTGCCCTCGGGCAGGCGCGGCGGCAGGTACAGCACCAGCCGCGCCCGGTCCGGTTCCAGGTCCAGCGCCACCGCGCCACCAAGGCTCCGGGCGCGGCGCTGCATATTGGCCATGCCGCGCCCCTTGCCGGGCGGCACGCCGCCGCGCCGGTCGTTCTCGACGAAGATATGGACGCCATCGGCTGTGCGCGCACCGCCGATGCGGATGGCCGAGGCAGGACCGTGCTTGAGCGCATTGGTCACCGCCTCCTGCACGATGCGCAGGATGGTCAGGGCATTGCTCGGCGTCACCCCGCTGACCTCCGGCATGGCCTGGGTGGACCAGTCCAGGCTCACCCCCAGCCGGCGCAATTGCGGCGCCAGCCGCTCGCGGAAACCCGCCAGAGCCACCGGCAGGTCGCGGTCACCGATATCGAGCGACTGGATCACCAGCCGCAGGTCGTTGAGCGCTTCGCGCGCCGAAGCCTCGATGGCGGCGCGGTCCGCATCGGTGTTTTCCGAAAGCGCGATGATCGAGACCAGATGCCCGCTCAATCCGTCATGCAGGTCCTGCATCAGTCGCTGCCGCTCGGTTTCGCGCGCCATCTCCTCGGCGTAATTGCGCTCCTTTTCATGCATCAGCATCAGTTGGGCTTCGCGCGCGTCGAGCCGCCGGCGCAGGTTCTCGTTGGCATCGTCGAGGCCATTGAGGCTGCGCGCCAGCCGCCCCATCAGGATCACCATGATGGCGACCAGCATGCCGATGCGCACGAACGAAACCAGCAGGAAGGGGCTGTCATAGTGCCCGGTCACCACCAGCACGTCATGCAGGCCGAACCAGGCCGTCAATGCGCAGGGCACCGCCAGGATGGCGGCATCCCAGTCGCCGCGGCGCCCGAAATCGAGGAACAGGATCATTGCGGCCACGGCATAGGCGGCGATGGCGATGGCCGCGCTGGCCAGCCCGATCGTGGGCACCGGCACCAGTCCCGCCTGGCCCAGCGCGAACAGCGCCAGCGGCAGGATCAATATGGCCGGTACCAGCGCGCGGGGCATCGCCCACCCCGCCAGGGCGATGGCCAGCCCGATGGACATGAGGCCGATCGATGACATCAGCGCGGCGAATTGCAATTGCACCAGCGCGCCCAGGGTTGCGGCCATGGGCGATTGGCTGACGATCACCAGCAGGCTCGCCACCGCCATCGCCGCCAGCCATTGGAAGACCGGATCGTGCCGGCGCACCGTCCAGATGGTGACGATGCCGATGGCCAGCACGATATGCAGTGCCAGGGTCATGGTCCGCGTCTGCTCGATGAAAAAATTCGATAACCGATAGGCCGGCAGCACGGTTTCGTCCGGCCCGATATAGACCCGTGACAGCCGCCCCGGCAGCCAGCCCAGGTCGCGCGTCTGGCGCAATTCGATTTCGTTGTCGCCCGGCTTTATCGCGCCCTCGGGAATATGGGCCAGATAGGCATAGCCGCTGGCCGGGCTTCCCCAGGGATCGTCGAAGGCCTTGATCGCCTGTTCTCCGTTGACGAAGGCGGCGATGTCGTGCCGCGCCGCCGGCACGAACAATAGCAGCGGCCCGCCCGGCAGGCCCGCGCCGCTGAAATGCAAGCGATAGGTGCCATGGGCGGTGCTGAGCGGCGCCGCCGGCCATGTATGGGGCAGGGCGACGGCCTGCGGCGCGGCCTGTTCTATGGAGAATTGGGCTTCGCCGATGGCCAGCGTGCCGTCCGGATCGGAAACCCCCAGCATTTGCGGCAATGCCCCCAGCACGAGGGTGAGCGCGATGAGCGCCAGCCAGGCCGGCCAATGTCGCCCATCCCGCGCCCGCTGGGCGGCCAATGTCTCGCTCACAGCCGGATCAGTCCCAGCCGCGAGGCCTCGAATACCGCTTCGGAGCGGTTCGATGCCTGTAATTTGCGGTAGATATTGCGGATATGCACCGGTACCGTCTGGCGCGACATGCCCAGCCGTTCGGCCAGTTCGCCATAGGTGAAGCCCTTGGCGATTCCCCACAGAATGTCCATTTCCCGCGCCGTCAGCTTGGGCGTCGTGCCCGTGGCCGGCGCTGCCTCGACAGGACTGGAAAGGCGCTTGACCAATACGCGCGCGATCCGCGAGGAAATCGGCGAGCGCCCCGCCATCAGGTCGGCGATGGCTTCCACCAGGTCGACGCCGTCGGCATCCTTGAGCAGGTAGCCCGAAGCGCCGGCCTCGATGGCTTCGATCACCGTGCGATCGTCCGCCAGCACCGAAATGACCATGGCTTCGGCCTGTTTCTGCATCTTGCCCAGGGCGCGGATCGCCTCGATGCCGCTGCCATCGGGCAGCTTGAGGTCGGTGATGAGCAGGTCGATCCTTTGGGCGCGCAACGCCTCGAGCGTGCTGCCCAGGTCTTCGCAGACCGCCACCAGTTCGGCGCCGTCCCAGTCCTCGACCAGCCGGGCCAGGCGGGCGCGCACCGCCGGATCGTCCTCGGTGAGGACGATCCGCCATGGCGCGCTCGTGCCGCTTTCCGCTGTCTGCTCCTGCTCGCTCATCGCTCGCGTCTGTCCTCTTGTCCCTGCCTCCGATGCGCCGGCTGGGCAATATACGCCATACCCCGTTTCTGGTATGGGTTTAGCACGAGGCGCGGGCGCCGTCCCCGGTCCGGCGTTCTCCGCCTCCCATGCGTTTGTACATTCTGTCGCGTCTGACAGGACGATGACAGGCTCTGTCCCTAAGCTCTTCGTCACGGATGCAATGACGTCCGCCTTGTTTCTGGGAGGAACTATGAACAAGCTGCTTCTCGCCGCGCTGGTGTCCAGCGCGCTCGCCGTCCCCGCTTTCGCTGCGGATTATACCATCATGGCCCCGGCATCGCCTGGCGGCGGTTGGGACCAGACCGCCCGCTCGATCCAGGACGCTCTCACGGCCGAGGGCATTTCGGGCAATGTTCAGGTCACCAACGTGCCTGGTGCCGGTGGCACGATCGGCCTGGCGCAATTCGCCACGCAGGAAAACGGCAATCCCGGCGCCCTGATCGTGGGCGGCTACGTGATGGTGGGTGCCATCCTCACCAATGCCTCGCCGGTCACGCTCGACAATGTCACCCCCATTGCCCGCCTCATCGGCGAATCCGACGTCATCGTGGTGCCGGCCAATTCCGACCTGCAAACCATGGATGACCTGGTGGCCAAGCTCAAGGCCGATCCGGGCGCCGTGTCCTGGGCCGGCGGTTCGGCCGGCGGCGTCGATCACATCATCGCCGGCCTCATCGCCAAGGCGGTTGGTGTCGATCCCACGCTCATCAACTACATCGCCTATTCTGGCGGTGGTGAAGCCCTTGCCGCCGTTCTGGGCGGCCAGGTCACCGTCGGTATTTCCGGCTATGGCGAATTTGAATCGCAGATCGCCGCCGGCGAATTGCGCGCTTTGGCCATGTCCGGCGAAAATGAAATGGATGGCATTCCCACGCTCTCCGAAACCGGTGTCGATGTGACCGTCGAGAACTGGCGCATGATCGCCGCTGCCCCGGGCATCACCGACGAGCAGAAGGCCGCCATTACCGCCGACATCAAGAAGATGGCGGAATCGGAAACCTGGAAGTCCACTCTTGAGACGAATGGCTGGGTCGATATGTATCTCGATGGCGAGGCCTTCGACACCCAGCTCGATGCCGATATCGAGTCGACCACCACGGTCCTCAAAGACATCGGCCTCGTGCAATGACCTCCGGGTCCAACCCGCAGCGCCGCCCCGATGGGGCGGCGCTTGTCATTGCACTCATCATGGCGGGCATTGCCGCAATCATCTTCTGGCAGACCAGCATCATGCGCCTGCCCGTGCATCAGGCGCGCGTCGGCCCCCAGGTTTTCCCCTATGCCATCGCCACCGGCCTCTTCCTTCTGGCTCTCGGCACGGCGGTTTCGGCATGGCGCGGCAGCTTTCCGGCCCGTCCGCGCGAGAATTACGGCCCGGTCCTGTGGATCGTGGGTGGGCTTCTGGGGCAAATCCTGCTGGTGTCCAGCCTGGGCTTTTCCCTGGCCTCGGGCGTTCTGGTCGCCTGCACCGCCAAGGCCTTCGGGCGGGGACCCATGTGGTTCTCCTTCCTGTGTGGCGCCGTTTTCGCTTTCATCGTGTGGTTCATTTTCGCGCGCGGATTGCAGCTTTCGCTGCCGGCCGGGCCGCTTGAGCGCCTGATTCCCTGATCGGGAAGGACGACCATGGACACTTTCGGACTTCTGGCGGCCGGCTTTGCCGCCGCCCTGCAATGGCAGAACCTCATCTACGCCTTTATCGGCGTGACCCTGGGCACCGCCGTGGGCGTCTTGCCCGGCATCGGCCCGGCCCTCACCGTGGCCCTGTTGCTGCCCGTCACCTACCGGCTCGACCCGGCCGGTTCGCTCATCATGTTCGCCGGCATCTATTACGGCGGCATGTACGGCGGCTCCACCACCTCCATCCTGCTCAATACGCCCGGTGAAAGCGCCTCCATCGTCACCGCGCTCGAAGGCAACAAGATGGCCCGCAAGGGCAGGGGCGGCCCGGCCCTGGCCACCGCCGCCATCGGTTCCTTCGTCGCCGGGCTCATCGCCACGCTGGCCATGGCCTTCGTCGCGCCCTGGCTGGTCAGGATCGCCATTTCCTTCGGCCCGGCCGATTATTTCGCGCTCATGGTCCTGGCCTTCGTCACCGTTTCGGCGGCCTTTGGCGACAGCGCCCTGCGCGGGGTCACCGCGCTCTTCATCGGGCTCGGGCTGGGCGTGATCGGCATCGATTTGCAGACGGGCCAGGCGCGGCTCGCCTTCGGTATTCCCGACCTGCTCGACGGCATCGAGGTCACCACCCTGGCCGTGGCCCTGTTCGCCATCGGGGAAACCCTGGTCATTGCCGCCGCCGGCAATCTTGACGACGAAGTCGTGGCCGTCAAAGGCTCGATCTGGATGACCCTGGAAGACTGGAAGCGCTCCTGGCCCGCCTGGCTGCGCGGCACCTTTATCGGCTTTCCCATCGGCGCCATGCCCGCCGGCGGCGCCGAGATCGGTACCTTCTTCTCCTACGCGGCCGAGCGGCGCCTCACCAAGCATCCCGAAGAATTCGGGGAAGGTGCCATCGAAGGCGTGGCGGGTCCCGAAGCGGCGAACAATGCGTCAGCCGCAGGTACGCTGATGCCGCTGCTCACCCTGGGTCTGCCCACCACCGCCACGGCCGCTATCATGTTGGCGGGCTTTCAACAATTCGGCCTGCAACCGGGGCCGCTGCTCTTTGCCAACAACGCCTCGCTCGTCTGGGCCCTCATCGCCAGCCTCCTCGTCGCCAACTTTATGCTGCTTGTGCTCAACCTGCCGCTGATCGGCCTCTGGGTGCGGCTTTTGACCATTCCCAAGCCCTGGCTCTATTCGGGCATCCTGCTCTTTGCCACCCTCGGCACGCTCGGGGCCAATGGCGCCATGTCGGGAAGCCTGGGGCCCATCCGCTTCTCCTTCGAGCTGATGATGCTGCTGGGCTTTGGCATTCTGGGCTATGTCCTGCGCCGCTTCGGCTATCCCATCGCCCCGGTGGTCATCGGGCTTATCCTGGGGCCGCTGGCCGAACAGCAATTGCGCCGGGCTCTGGCCATCAGCCAGGGCGATCCTTCGGTTCTGGTGCATTCGCCCCTGGCGATCGGCCTTTATGTCATCGCCGCGGCCGCCGTCCTGGTTCCGCTCTATTTCCGCCTGCGCGGCAAGGGCGAAGTCTTCAGCCAGCTCGCCGCCGACGAGGACTGATTACCGGCCGCAAAAAAAGCCCGGCTGCCAGGGAGGGAACTGGCAGCCGGGCCTTCTTGTCGACAGATGGGCGCGGGGCGCCGAGGGAGGGCGGCACCACCGGCCGGGAAGCATCGCGCGGCAACACCTTGGCGCCGCCGCGCGATGCGAGCGAGGCTCTTACCTGCCGATCGAGCGGAAGGCGTTCGGGTCGATCCCCAGGGCGGTCAGGTGCTTGGCCTTGGGCGCCCGTCCGGCATCGACCGCCGCCGACACGGCAACAGCGCTGCCGAACACGGTGGCAAAAGTGTCGAGGGTCGCAAAGAACTGGTTCTTGCGCGGGGCGTTCATCGGTCAATCCTTTCCAGCTGGAGCCCGGGAATATCCCGTTCGCTTCCATGCCTCCTAGATGGGCCCATATCGGGCCCTGCGGTAGGGCCCCTTTGCACAGCCCAGCCATGCGCTGGACGGAAATCTTCTCCAACCCTCACCTCCCCTTGCTCTCCGGGCAACGAACGGCCCTCATGGCTTGGGCGAGACGATTTCCTGCCAGGTGTCGATGAAGCGCGTGCGCCGCAACTGGTCCAGCGCCACCAACAGGCTCGGGCCCAGCGGAATGGGCTGGATCACCCCGCGCCCCCGCGCTGCGATGGCCTCCGCCGTCCATTCCCCCTGGCTGTCGGGCATTACCGAGCCCAGGGCCGTCGGCCCGGCGGCGATCCCCTGTCCGATGGGCGACAATGCGAAATCGACAAAGGCCCGCGCCAGCTCCATCTGTGCGGCGCTGCGCGGGATCAGCATCGAGCGGGTCAGCGCCAGCACGTAATCGTCGGGCACCACGATTTCGATATTGGCGCCCTCGGCCTGCCGCTCGAAGGCATAGGAGCCCAGCACGTTGTAGCCCAGCGCCAGGCTGCCATCGGCCACCCCGTTGAGGATGGCCGGGCTCGAACCGGAAAATTGCGCATTGACCCGTCCGAAGGCGGTGGTCAGCCGCCAGAAGGTCGAGGAAATGGTCTGGTCCTGCGCCGCCAGCAGATAGCCCACGCCGGAAAGCGCGATGTCGTAGGTCGCCACCTTGCCGCGAAAGCGGGCGGTCTGGGTTTCGAGCAATTCGGCCAGCGTCAGATGCGTGCGCGGCACGTCCTCGGCCGCCAGCTTCTCGGGATTGTAGATGATGACCGCCGGCTCGAAGGTGAACCCGAACACCTCATTGCGCCAATGCGCCCAGGCCGGCAGCGCATCGAGATAGGGACTGTCATAGGCGGCGGCATAGCCGTCATTGGCCAGCTTGAGTTGCAGGTCCGAGGCCGAACTGACCACCAGGTCCGGCGCCACTGCCAGCGTCCCGTTGACGAAATGCTCGTAAAGCGGCCGCGAATCCCATTCCTCGTAATGCACCGCCACCTCGCCATGCTGCCGCTGGAAGGCTTCGACGAAGGGGATGAAAAGCCGGGTATCTGTGGTCCCCGAAATATTGAGCACGGGGCCGCCATCCCCATCGGGCGCCGGGAAATCGGAGACGATCTGCGCCTTCGCCTCGCCTGGCAGGCCGGCCAGCGCCAGAACCATGCCCGCCAGCAGCGCCAGGGCCATGCCGGCCTGGCTCCGCTTCTGCCGCCGCAGCCGGGGCAGGGCGATCTCGACGCTGAGGCCGCCTCCCTCCCTGTCCTTGAGCGCCAGGGTGCCGCCATGCGCCGCTACCACTCGCGCCACGATGGAAAGCCCCAGTCCCGAGCCGACGATCTTGCCGCTGGCCGCGCCGCGCTTGAACCGCTCCAGCACCAATGGCTTTTCCGCTTCGGCAATGCCCGGGCCCCGGTCGCCGACGCTGATCGTCACCCGCTCCGCGTCCATCCGTCCCCCGATCTCCACCGGCCCGCCCGAATAGAGCAGGGCATTGTCCACCACATTGCGCATCATTTCGCGCAAGGCCACCCGGTCGCCGCGCATCCCGGCGCCGGCCACGGCGGCGGGCAGCGCCAGCGCCAGACGCCGCGCCTGGTCGGGATCGAGCCTTTGCCGCACATCCTCGATCACCGCGCCCAGCGCGATGGTTTCGATCTGCTGGCTCTCGAGCCGGTGGGAAATGGTGGCGTCCATCAGGAGCTGGCTGACCAATTGGCTGGCCTGCACCGCGCCCTGGTGAATGCGTTCCACCCGTCGCCGCAGCGCCTCGGGATCGGTTTCCTCCATCGCCACCTCCGCCTGCGCCCGCAGCGAGGCCAGCGGCGTGCGCACTTCGTGGGCGGCTTCGGCCACCAGGCCGCTCACCCGCTCCATGGCATTGCGCAGGCGCGCCATGAAGCCGTTGAGCGCCGAAACCAGATGTCCCACTTCCTCGGGCACCGGCACCGATACCGGCGACAATTCGTCCGGGGCCCGGCCGCGTAAATCCCGCTCCAATTCGGTCAGCGGCGCGAACATGCGCGAAATGCCGAACCAGACCAGCCCGACCGCCAGCACGGTCAGCGCCAGCACCGGCAGCACCGCATTGGAGAGGATTTCGTTGGAGAGGGCTTCGCGCTGGTTCTGCGTCTCGGCCACATGGATGGTCACCCAGCCGGTATCGCTCGCCGTCGAGATCAGCCGCCCCAGGCTCGCCACTCGCACGTTTTCGCCCCGATAGGCCACGTCGGTGAAGCGCGGTTCGCCCGAACTGGTTTCGGGCATGGCGGCCGCCAGGTCCGCATAGCCGGTCACGGTGCGCCCTTCGGGGTCCTCCACCGCGTAAAACACCCGGTCCTGCCCGGAAAACATGGCAAAGGCGGCAAACGGCATTTCCACGAACACCGTCTCGTTCTCCACCTGCACCGCCCCGGCAATGGTCAGCGCCGAAGCCGCCAGCAGCCGGTCGAACGCCCGGTCCGAAGCCCGCTCGGCATAATCGCGGATGAAGACGATGAGGATCAGCGCCGCCAGCACCAGCAGCGCCAGCGCCAGCGCCAGGATCCGCCGCCGGATCGAGAACGATCTGTCCCTCATGGATGCAACGGCTCCAGCCTCGCCCCGGCTCGCCTAACCATCCAGCGCCCGCATCACATAACCCACGCCGCGCACCGTGCCGATGCTGACGCGGGCGCCTTCGAGCTTCTTGCGCAGCCGTGAAATATGCAATTCCAGCGCATTGACCGATACGTTTTCATCGAAGTTGAAAAGCTGGTTCATCAGCCTTTCCTTGGGCACCACCTTGCCCGCATGGGCCACGAGGATTTCGAGAAGCCGGAATTCGCGCTTGCCCAGGTCCAGTGCCATGCCGCCGATACTGGCATTGAGCCCAGCCAGGTCCAGTTCCAGATTGCCCAGGCCCACAATGCTCGATGTCTGCCCTCCGGTGCGGCGGATCAGCGCCCGCAGCCGCGCCTCCAGTTCGCGCAGGTCGAAGGGCTTGACCAGGTAATCGTCGGCGCCAAGATCGAGCAGGCTCACCTTGTCGTCGATTTCCGAGCGCGCCGTGATGACGAGAATGGGCGCGTTGAACTTGCGCCGCCGCAGGTCGGCAATGAGGCTGATCCCGTCGCGGTTGGGCAGCATCAGGTCCAGGGCCACCGCGTCGAACGCCTCGTCCTGGGCTGCGGCGACCACATCGCCGCCATCGCGCACCCAATCGACCGAATGGCCGGCATTGCGCAGGCGCTTTTCTATGGCCTCGCCCAGATCCTCATTGTCTTCCACCAAAAGGATGCGCATGGCCGATTTCCCCTTCGGCCGGACCATAGCCGATCCGGCGGGACAGGCAAAACCGACTTTCGCCGCAATCCGCATGCCGATTCTGGCCCGCCAATGCCGCCGATCCGCCCGGAAACAGCGCCGTCCCAGGCGCTCTCATGTCTTGTATGGAAGATATTGAAACCGCCTCCTGAACGTGCCACAACCTCTTTCATGACCCAGCCAGCCCATCTCCATCCCGATCGTCTTTTTCCCGGTTCCGAGCCGGCCCGTTCCATTGCCCGCGCGCTTTATCCCGCGGTCAGGGATTTGCCGCTCGTCAGCCCCCACGGCCACACCGATCCGTCCTGGTTCGCCGACAACGAGCGCTTCTCGACGCCCACGGCCCTGTTCCTCACGCCCGATCATTACGTGTTGCGCATGTTGCGCAGCCGTGGCCTCGACTACGATGCGCTGGGCATCCCCCGCAAGGACGGCAAGACCTTCGAGCAGGATGGCCGCAAGGCCTGGCGGCTTTTTGCCGAAAACTATTACCTGTTCGCCGGCACGCCCTCGAAGACCTGGATCGACCATTCCCTGCACTGGACCTTCGGTATCGCCGAGGAACTGGGCCCTGACACCGCCGACGGCATCTACGACGCCATCGACGCCGCGCTTGCCCGCCCCGAATTGCTGCCGCGCGCTATTCTCGACCGCGCCAATGTCGAGGTGATCGCCACCACCGAATTCGCGCTCGATCCCCTGGTTCATCACCAGAAAATGGCCGGTGAAGGCCTGATCGGCCGCGTCCGCACCACCTATCGTCCCGATGACGTCACCGATCCCGCCCGCCTCAATATCGTCGAGAACCTGCACAAATTCGGCGACCTGACCGGCGAGGATATTGCCCGCTGGGATGGCCTCATCAACGCCCACCGCAAGCGCCGCGAATATTTCCGTCGCTTCGGCGCCGTCGCCACCGACCATGGTGTGCCCACCGCCAATACCGCCGATCTTGCCGCTCCCGAAAGGCAGTCCCTGCTCGACCGGATTCTGGCCGGCAGGCAGGAGGCGGGCGATGCCGAATTGTTCCGGGCCCAGATGCTCACGGAAATGGCGCTGCTTTCGGTCGAGGACGGCATGGTCATGCAGATCCATGCCGGGTCGCGCCGCAATACCGATCCGCTGCTTTTTGCCGAGCGCGGTCCCGATCTCGGCGCCGATATTCCCGGCCCCACCGATTATGTCGGCGGCATGAAGGCCCTGCTCTCGCGCTGCGGCAACGAGCCCAATCTGCGGCTCATCATGTTCGTGCTCGATGAAACCACCTATGCGCGCGAATTGGCGCCCATGGCCGGTTATTGGCCGAGCCTGATGATTGGCCCGCCCTGGTGGTTCCACGACAGCCCCCAGGGCATTCGCCGCTATCTCGACCAGGTGGTGGAAACCGCCGGCTTCTACAACCTTGCCGGCTTCAACGACGATACGCGGGCGCTGCTCTCCATTCCCGCCCGCCACGATGTCTGGCGCCGCGAAGTCTGCGGCTTCCTCGCCCATTGGGTCGCGGAAAACCGCCTGAGCCAGTCCAGCGCCGAAGACATCGCCAAACACCTCTCCTACCAGGCGGCCAAGGACGCCTACCGGATCGGCTAGCGCGTTTTCGCTTGTATTACAGCGGATTGAGCATTGTTCCCTGGGTCATTCCCGCGACGGCGGGAACCTCCGTCTCTCCCTTCGCGGCTAAGCAGAGGTTCCCGCATGCGCTGGGATGACAGTGTGGGGGGAAGCGGTTCAGGCCGCATATCACCACACTTTCATCATCTTTGCCCGCCACCGCTCACGAGCGTGTCGAATCGGACGATGCCTTCTGCTCTAATGGCGCCATGATGAATCAGTCTCCCGTCGAAACGGCGCTCAGCCGCGCCATGATCCGCTGGTCGCTGACCAAGTCCACGCCGGTGGCCGAAACGCCGCGCGGCTGGATTTTCCGCGTCGAGCAGAATGGCCGCAATTTCGCGGCGCTCAAGATCCTCAAGCCCGGCGCCGCCGAAGAAGAGGGCAGGGGCGCGCGCCTGCTGCAATGGTATGGCGGCGACGGTGCCGCCACTGTCTTCGATATCCACGGCGACGCCATTTTCATGGAATGGCTCGATGGCGGCACGCTGGGCGAGCCGGCGCGCGCCGGCCGGGACGACGACGCCAGCATTGCCATCGCCGCCATCGTGGCCAGCCTGCATCGCCCGCGCGACAATGCGCCGGAGGGTCTGCAGCCGCTGCGCGAGCGCTTCCAGACCCTGTTCGACACCGATGTCCGGGTCTGGCCCCATACGGCGCGCGATCTTTATGCGCGTGCCAGCGGCATCGCCCTGCACCTTTTCGACCGCCCCACGCCGAACATCCCGCTGCATGGCGATCTGCATCACGACAACATCCTGTCTTCCGACCGTGGCTGGCTCGTCATCGATCCCAAGGGCGTGCTGGGCGATCCCGCCTACGAACTCGCCAATGTCTTCATCAATCCCAAGCACGCCAACAACATGGCCGCCGACCCGCACCGCATTGCCGCCCGCGCCGACATCCTGTCGCAGCGCCTGGCCTATCCGCGCAAGCGCATGCTCGGCTGGGCAGCGGCCCATGCCGCCCTGTCGGCCTGCTGGGACCTGGCCGAGAACAATCCCATTACCGGCCTGCTGGCCGTCCTTCCCAACCTGCTCAGCGCTTACGATCTGGCATGAGCCTTTCCCGGATCGCTCCCATGCCGCATCTGACGCGCCGCGCCGTGCTCGGCCTCGGCGCCGCCGCGCTGCTTTCGGCCTGCGCCGCCACCATCCCGCCTTTGCCCGCCGCCACCGACAACCGCCCCGAAAGCCTTTCGCGCGAGCAGATCCTGGCGGCCATCAACGCGGTGCGAAAGGCCAATGGGGCGCCGCCCTGGAGCTATAATCCGCGCCTTGAAACCGCCGCGCGCGCGCAGGCCCGCCTCATGGCAGGCAGGGATACGCTGAGCCACGACCTGGGCACCACCCTGCGCCAGCGCGTCACCGAAGCGGGCTATCTCGGTGCGGTGGGCGAAAACGTCGCCAAAGGCTACAAGACCCTGCCCGACGTCATCGAGGGCTGGCTGGCCTCCGCCGGCCACCGCAATACCCTGCTCTCGCATAAATTCATTGAATTCGGCCTGGCCACCGCGCGCACCGGTTCGGGCAAGCTCTATTGGGCGCTCATCGCCGGCGGCAGCTTCGACGCCTGGCGGGCCTGATCCCGCCCGAACACCAGCACCGTCTCCCGGTTCCCGTCTCCGCCGGCTATCGGCGATGGCACGCCGCGCCGGAAGACGAAGCCCTGTGCCATGACGAAGGCGATCACCGCCTCCATCGCGCGCGTCGTGGCGGCGGCGTCGCTGACGATCCCGCCCTTGCCCACATGGTCGCGCCCGACCTCGAATTGCGGCTTGTAGAGGATCACCGCCTCGGCCTTCGGTCCGCAAAGCGCCAGCGGCGCGGCGAGCACTTTCGTCACCGATACGAAACTGATGTCGGAAACCAGCAGGTCGATGGGTTCGGCAATCGTCGTCCGGTCGAGATCCCGTGCATTCGTGCCTTCCAGGCTGACGATGGCGGCCTGGTCGCGCAGGCTGGCATGCAATTGTCCATGGCCCACATCCACGGCATAGATCTTCGCCGCGCCGCGTTCGGCCAGCACCTGGCTGAACCCGCCGGTCGAGGCCCCGACATCGAGGCAGGTTTTCCCGCGTGGGTCGATATGGCCTTCATCCAGCCCCGCGATCAGCTTGAGCGCGGCGCGCGACACATAGCCCGCCGCCGGATCGTTCAGCGTCAGCACGTCGTCAGGGGCCACCATCTGGTTGGGTTTCTGCGCCGGCGCGCCATTGACGCGCACGGTGCCGCGCAGAACGGCGTCGCGCGCCCGGGCGCGGCTGGGCATCAACCCCCTTTGCTCCAGCGCCAGGTCGAGCCTGATGCGGGCCTTCACCCCTCGACCAGCCGCTTGATCTTGGCCAGGGCCGTGTCGCTGGCCTCCTCATAGGCAATGGTGCCCTGGAAGGTGCCGTCGGCCTTGATGAGGAAGCTCAGCGCCGTGTGGTTGACGAGGTAATAATCGGTGTCGACATCGCCCGCCTTTTCCGAAAACACGCCGAACGCGGCCTTGGCTTTCTCGGTTTCCTCCGCGTCGCCCACCAGTCCGATCACCGAGGGATCGAACCCCTCGACGTAATCCTTGACCATGTCCAGCGTGTCGCGCGCCGGGTCGACGGTGACGAAGATGATGCGCAACTGCTCCGGCGTCAGTCCCAATTGCGCCCGCCAGGCCGTGGTTTCGGCCAGCGTGGTCGGGCACACATCGGGACAGAACGTATAGCCGAAGAAAATCAGGCTCGGCGTGCCCTTGAGGTCGGCCTGGGTAAAGGTGCCGCCCTTGGTCGAGGCCAGCGCGAATTCCTGCCCCGTGACCCCCAGCGGCCGCTGCGGCGGCTTGAACATGAAAAGCGCCGTCGCCCCGATCGCGGCGATGGCCACCAATACCCACAGCACGATCCGGAAATTGCGCAGGGTCCTGTTCGTCGTCATCGTTTCAAACTTTCAACAGGCGGGCGGCGCTCAATTGCCGTCCAGCGGCTCGGTTCCCATCGCCTTGCCCTCGCGGCTCAGCGTGATCTTCTCGATCCGTGCTTCGGCGGTGCGCAGCAGCGTTTCGCAATGCGCCTTCAGGGCCTCGCCGCGTTCATAGATGGCGATGGATTCGGCCAGCGGCGCCTTGCCGCTTTCGAGCTTGGCGACGATGCCTTCGAGCTGTTCAAGCGCCGCCTCGAAGCTGAGCGATTTCACGTCCTCATGCGCGTTGTCGGCCATGCCGTTTCCTTCCGTCTGCCGCTATCCGTCGAGCAGCGTTGCCACATGCTGGCTGACCCCGCCCGCCAGGCCCTTGAGGTCATACCCACCTTCGAGCAGCGACACAATCCGGTCGCCGCAGCGCCGCCCCGCCACCTCCATCAATTTTCCCGTGACCCAGCCGAAATCGCCGTCCACCCAGTCGAGTTGCGCCAGTGGATCGCGCCGATGCGCGTCGAACCCGGCCGAAACCAGCAGCACGTCCGGCGCGAAATGCTCCAGCGCCGGCAGGATGATGTCCCGATAGGCCTCGCGCATGTCGTCTCCGCCGCTATGGGGCGCCAGCGCGACATTGACGATATTGCCGACCCCGGTTTCGCTCGGCGCCCCGGTGCCGGGATAAAGCGGCATCTGGTGGCTCGAAGCGTAGAACACCGATTTGTCGTTCCGGAAAATATCCTGCGTGCCATTGCCGTGATGCACGTCGAAATCGACGATGGCGATGCGCTCGGCCCCATATTTGCGCTGCGCTTCCCGCGCCACGATGGCGATCGTGTTGACCAGGCAAAATCCCATCGGAGCCGCGCGCTCGGCATGGTGTCCCGGCGGCCTGATGGCGCAGAAGGCGTTATGCGCCTCGCCCAGCAATACGGCATCGAGGCCGGCCAGTGCCCCGCCGATCCCGCTCGCCACGACCGAGAGCGAATGGTCGGAAATGAAGGTGTCGGCGTCGATCTGCCCGATTCCCTCGGCCGGCCGGGCCGCGCGCAGGCGGGCGAAATAATCGCGCTCATGCACCAGGTCCGCCAGCGTCAGGTCGCCCGAAGGCGCCTCGCGTCGCAACAGCCTTGCAAAGCGCGGCTCGGCCAGCGCCGCCTCCACCGCCCGTATGCGGTCGGCGCGCTCGGGATGGCCCTGCGGCGTCGCATGCTCGGCGAAATTAGGCTGGCTGACGAGAAGCGTGGTCACGCGGGGCCTTTCCTAGCTTGCCCATCCGTCTTGACGCGGCCCTTGCCTGTTGTCAAACAGCGCCCATGAGCGCCCCCGACCCCGATAGTATCCAAGCCGCCGCCGCCCGCCTGCGGGCCGGCCATTTGCAGGCCTTTCCCACCGAGACGGTCTATGGCCTGGGGGCCGACGCCACCAATGCCGATGCGGTCCTGTCCATCTACGAAACCAAGGGCCGCCCGCGTTTCAACCCGCTCATCGTGCATGTGGCCGATCTGGCCATGGCCGAAAGCCTGGCCCGGTTCTCGCCCCTGGCGCGAAAGCTGGCGCAGACCTTCTGGCCCGGCCCGCTCAGCCTCGTCCTGCCGCTCCGGCCCGGCCATGGCCTGGCCGCCATCGTCACCGCCGGGCTCGACAGCGTCGCCCTGCGCATGCCCGATCATCCCCTGGCCCTGGCGCTGCTGCGCGCCACCGGACGGCCTCTGGCCGCCCCTTCCGCCAATCCTTCGGGCAAGCTCTCGCCCACCAGCGCCGCCCGTGTCCTGGCCGGTTTCGCCGGCCGCGTGCCGGTGCTCGATGGCGGGCCCTGCATGGCCGGCGTCGAATCCACCATTCTTGCCGTGCGCGACGAAAAGCTGGTCCAGCTCCGCGCCGGCGCCCTGCCGCTCGACGAGATCGAGGCGACAACCGGCCTTGTCGTCGAGCGCGCCGTCAAGGGCGCCGCCATTGCCGCGCCAGGCATGATGCTGAGCCATTACGCGCCCAATGCCGCCATCCGCCTCGATACCCGGCCCGAGCCGGGCGAAGCCTATCTCGCCTTCGGTCCGGCCGCCCCCTTTGCCGGCCCCAGCCGCAATCTGTCGCCCGGCGGCGATTTGCGCGAAGCCGCCCGCAATCTCTTTGCCATGCTGGCCGAACTCGACGCGACCGGCGCGCCCACCATCGCCGTCGCCCCGATCCCCCAAACCGGGCTCGGCGAGGCCATCAACGACCGCCTCCACCGCGCCGCCGCCCCCCGCGACGGCACCTGAGTTCCCCAGGAGGACAGGCGAGGGGGGCCTTTCAGGACCAACAGTGCCTGGGTCGCCTCGTCGCGGAAGAATACAGCCCTAGTCCCGCACCTTATATGGCTTCTGGTCGCGCATGAACCGCGCCAGCGCCTCCAGGTCCGGATCGCCGCCGGGCGGCAGCACCACGCGCACATTCACATAGAGGTCGCCGTCGCCATAAAGCCCCTTGCCCTTGAGGCGCAGGGCCTTGGCCGTATCGACCCCTGGGGGCAGCGTCAATTCCACCGATCCGTCCAGCGTCGGCACTCGCACCTTGGCCCCCAGCACCGCTTCGTAGAGCGTCACCGGCACGTCGGTGCGGATGTCGTGGCCGTCGCGGCGGAATTGCCTGGATTTCTCGAAGCGCACCGTCACCAGCGCATCGCCCTTCTCGCCGAACGGACTGGGCGAGCCCTGGCCCTTGAGGCGGATTTGCTGGCCTTCCTCCACCTTTTCGGGGAGTTTTACCGACAGCATCTTGCCCGAGGGCATCCGCACCGGCACCGAGGCGGCCTTGTGCGCGTCTTCGAGCGATACGGCGATGGTCACGACCACGTCTTCGCCCTTGCCTCCGCGCGTGCCCGCGCTGGTGGCGCCGGCAAAGGGGTCCCATTGCGCCCCGCCGCCCGCGCTGCGGGCACCGGCCGCGCCGCGCGGCTGCCCGCCGAAGCCGCTCATGAATTCCTTGAGAATATCCTCGGCCGAAAAGCCGCCGGCCCCGCCGCCCGGACGCGCCCCGCGCCCCGCGCCGGCAAACCCGCCATTGCCGAACCCGCCATTGCCGAAGCCGGCAAAGCGCGGATTACCCTCGGCGTCGATTTCGCCACGGTCGAACTGCCCCCGCTTTTCCTTGTCGTTGAGCAGGTCATAGGCATTGGTCGCCTCGGCGAATTTGGCATGGGCCGAAGCGTCGTCGGGATTCTGGTCGGGGTGGTATTTCTTGGCCAGCTTGCGATAGGCGGACTTGATGTCCTTCTCGCTTGCGGACCGCGGCACCCCAAGCACGGTGTAAGGATCGCGCATTTGGTCCTATCTTTTCGGTTGGGCGTTGCCCGCCCCACATTTCAAGTCCTATATGGCCACGCCCCCCGGCCTTGTCCAGTTTGCTGCCGGAGGATGAGCGGGAAATATGACCATGCTGCAAACCCTCACCGAGCGTCTTTTCGACGATGGCGACCGTGCCGATCTCGATCCCCTTGCCCTGTTCGAGGAATGGTTCGCGCTTGCCCGAGACAGCGAGGTCAACGATCCTCACGCCATGGCCCTGGCCAGCGCCGACGAAACCGGCCTGCCCGACGTGCGCATGGTGCTGCTCAACCGGCGCGATCCGCGCGGCTTCTGCTTCTTCACCAATTTCGAGAGCGCCAAGGGCCGGCAATTGCTGGCCAATCCGCAGGCGGCCATGGTCATGCACTGGAAAAGCCTGCGGCGCCAGGTGCGCATGCGCGGCCCGGTCGAGATCGTCGCGCCATCCGAGGCCGACGATTATTTCGCCTCCCGCCCCAGGGGAAGCCAGATTGCCTCCGCCGCTTCCGATCAATCCCGGCCGCTGGCCAGCCGCGAAATCCTCATCGATCGCGTCGAGCGCCTTACCGCCGAGACAGGCGAGGGCGCAATGGCCCGCCCGCCCCATTGGTCCGGCTTCCGGCTCGTGCCCTTGAGCATCGAATTCTGGAAGGACGGCCAATATCGCCTGCACGACCGGGTGCGCTTCACCCGCGAAACGCTCGAAAGCCCCTGGAGCCGCCAGCGCCTTTATCCTTGAGGCCGGGCCGGCACCTCTTCAAACCTTTGAAAGACCTTGCTGCCTATGGTTCGCGCTGATCGGGGGATTTGAAGCGTCCGTGCGCATCTTCATCAGGACATCGAAATGGGCGATTTGGGCGCGGCGCCTGGGAAGCCTTGCGGTGCCCCTGACCGTGCTGCCGGTGCTGCTGCACCGCGAACGCCTCATCGATTCCCCCGCCTTCATCGTCGTCGCACTCTTTGCCGCGGCGCTTTCGGTCCTGGCTATTTTCGTGTCGCTCGTGGCCCTGGCCCGGCTCTGGCATACCGGCGATCAGGGCTGGGGCCGGGCGCTCATGGGCCTCCTGCTCGGCTCGCTGTGTCTTGCGCCCTTCGCCTGGTATGGCGCGCTGGCCCTCAAATATCCCGCCGTCACCGACATCGCCACCAGCGCCCGGGGCGACCTGCCGCTGGTCTTCGAGCCCGCCATGCTCGACATGCCACCGCCGCGATTGTTGAGCGATGCCGAGCGCCAGCTTTTCTTTCCCAATGTCGCCACCCGCACCTATCCGCTGGGTGCCGTGCAGCTTTTCGCGCTGGTGGACAATCTGGTCGCCGCCCAGGGCTGGGATATTCGCCTGCGCGAAGAGCCCGATGGCATGGGTGGGGCCGGGCGCCTCAATGCCCGCATCGTCACGCCGCCGGGCTGGCGCGAGGAAGCCGTCTTCCGCGTCACGCCCATACCGGACGGGGCCGCCGTCGACATGCGCTCGGCGTCGCTCAATGCGGTGACCGATTTCGGCTCCAACGGCAATCGCATCAGCGCTTTCCTCGTGGCCCTCGACAACGAAGTCACCGCCTTCCTGCGCGACAATCCCAATCTCGACCAACCCCTCGACGTCGAAGCGCCCGCGCCGGTCGAAACCGACCGCTGACCTCTTCGTCATCAATCACAACCGGCAACGGATCGGTTCACATTTGCGCGGAAACATCAGCAGACCCCGCCATGAGGTCTTTTGAAGACCTGGTCCGGACCGAACACGAACCGATCTAGCGCGACAGCGTTCGCCGCACCGCCTCGTCCCAGCCCTTGACCTTGCGCGCCCGCATGGCCGCGTCCATTTTGGGCTCGAACCGTCTGTCGCGCGCCCAGCCCTTGGCGAATTCCGCCATGTCCGGCCACAATCCGGCCCGCATCCCGGCCAGCCAGGCGGCACCCAGGGCGGTGGTTTCCAGGATCGTCGGGCGATCGACCGGTGCATCGAGAATGTCGGCCAGGAATTGCATGGTCCAGTCCGAGGCCACCATGCCGCCATCGACGCGCAACACCGTATTGCCGTCCTGCCCCGCCCAGTCGCGGCGCATGGCTTCGAGCAGGTCGCGCGTCTGGTAGCACACCGCCTCCAGCGCCGCCCTGGCGATTTCGGCCGGCCCCGAATTGCGCGTGAGCCCATAGATCGCCCCGCGCGCGTCCGCGTCCCACCAGGGCGCGCCCAGCCCCACGAAGGCGGGCACCATATAGACGTTCTGGCTGGGATCGGCCGAGGCCGCCAGCGGTCCGGTTTCGCTGGCCTGGCGCACCAGTTTCAGCCCGTCGCGAATCCATTGCACCGCCGCGCCGGCCACGAAGATCGAGCCTTCCAGCGCAAAGCTGGTTTCCCCATCCAGCCGATAGGCGATCGTGGTCAGCAGCCGGTTTTCCGAGCGCACCCGGTCCTTGCCGGTATTGAGCACGGCGAAGCACCCCGTGCCATAGGTCGATTTGACCATGCCGGGGGCGAAACAGGCCTGCCCGATCACCGCCGCATGCTGGTCCCCGGCCACCCCGAGAATGGGAATGGCGGCTCCGAACAGCTCCGCCGCGCAGGTGCCGAAATCGGCGGCGCAATCCTTGACCTCGGGCAGCATCGCCGCCGGTATGTCGAGCAGCGCCAGCAGGTCCGGATCCCAGCGGTTTTCGCCAATATCGAAAAGCAGCGTCCGCGCGGCATTGGTGGCATCGGTGACATGCGCCCTGCCGCCGGTCAGCCGCCAGATCAGGAAGCTGTCCACCGTGCCGAAAGCCAGTTTGCCCGCTTCCGCTTGGGCGCGCGCGCCCTCGACATTGTCGAGCAGCCATTTGATCTTGGTGCCGGAAAAATAAGGGTCGAGCAGCAGCCCGGTCCGTTCCGTCACCAATTCCTCATGCCCGGCCGCCTTGAGCTGGGCGCAGAGCGCCGCCGTGCGCCGGTCCTGCCAGACAATGGCATTGTGAATCGGCTTGCCGGTTTCGCGGTCCCAGACCAGCACCGTCTCGCGCTGGTTGGTGATGCCGATGGCGGCAATGTCGCCAGCCGTCAGGTTCGCTGCCTCCAGCGCCGTCTTCACCGACCACACGACGCTCTCCCAGATCGCCTCGGGGTCGTGCTCCACCCAACCGTCCTGCGGAAAGGTTTGCGGGAATTCCTTCTGCCCCACCCCGACGACGTTGCGCGCCCGGTCGAAAACGATGGCCCGGCTCGATGTCGTGCCCTGGTCGATGGCCAGAATGAATTCGCTCATCAGAACTCTCCTCGGGAACTCTGCGGTTCCTTGCTCGTCATGGATTTGCCGATCCGGCCCGCGGCCGGCTGTCAGCGGCTCGCCAGGTGGGATTCCAGCCGCGCCACGTCGCCCGGCGCCACGCGCAGGCCCAGCTTGGTGCGCCGCCACAGAATATCTTGTGCCGTCCGCGCCCATTCCTGCGCAACCAGATAATCCACTTCCCGCGCCGAAAGATCGGCGCCGAACATCTCGCCCAGATCGGCCGGATTCCTGGCGTCGCCCAGCAGCGCCCGCGCCTTGGTGCCGTAGAGCCGCATCAGCCGCCTGAGCAGGGCAGGGGGCAGGTCCGGATAGTCCAGCCCCAGCCGGCGGACCTGCGCCTCGAAATCGAGCGGCCCGAAATCGCCGCCGGGCAGGGTGCTCTTTTTCGTCCAGGCCGGCCCTTTCCGGCCCAATATGCCTTCGATCTTTTCGAGCACCGATTCGGCCAGGCGGCGCGACGTGGTCAGCTTGCCGCCGAACACGTTGATGACCGCGCCCGTTTGCGCGTCGCCCTCGAGGCGCAAGACGTAATCGCGCGTCGCCTCCTGCGCGGCGCTGGCGCCATCGTCGAACAATGGCCGCACGCCCGAATAGGCCCAGACGATGTCGTCCTGCGTCACGGCCCGCGCGAAATATTCGCTTGCCGCCGCCAGCAGATATTCGGTTTCCCCGGCGCTGATCGCCACGTCCTGCGGATCGCCGCGATAATCGCGGTCGGTGGTGCCGATCAGCGTGAAATCGCCCTCATAGGGAATGGCGAAGACGATCCGTCCGTCGCCGTTCTGGAAAATATAGCACCTGTCGTGGTCATAGAGCTTTTTCACCACGATATGGCTGCCCTGGACCAGCCGCACATTATGCGCGCCATTCTGGCCCAGCACCCCATTGATGACCTGGTCCACCCAGGGGCCGGCGGCATTGACCAGCAGGCGCGCCCGCACCTCCTGCCGCCCGCCTTCGCCCTCGAGCGCGATGCGCCAGCCGCCTTCGTCCCTTTGCGCCGCCACCACCCTGGTGCGCACATGGATCGCCGCGCCTTTGTCGGCCGCGTCGCGCGCATTGAGCACCACGAAACGCGCGTCGTTCACCCAGCAATCGGAATATTCAAAGCCCAGCCGATAGCCCGGCTTGAGCGGCCTGCCCGCCGCGTCCCGCGTCAGGTCCAGCGTTTTCGTCGGCGGCAGCAGCCGGCGCCCGCCCATGTAATCGTACATGGCCAGCCCCGTGCGCAAGACGAAAGCCGGGCGCAATCCCTTGTGATGGGGCAGGACGAAGCGCAGCGGCCAGATGATGTGGGGTGCCGCCGCCCACAATATTTCGCGCTCGGCCAGCGCCTCGTGAACCAGCCGGAATTCGTAATGTTCGAGATAGCGCAAGCCGCCGTGGATCAGCTTGGTCGCCGCCGAGGAGGTGCCTGAGGCGAGGTCGTTCATTTCCGCCAGGCCCACGCTGAACCCGCGTCCCGCCGCGTCCCGCGCCACGCTCGCCCCGTTGATTCCCCCGCCGATGACAAAAACGTCCAGCATTCCGCGCTCTCTATCCTCTCTCGGTGTGTCCCGCCCCATCTCGCGCCCGGTTCGTCGCCCATTTCCGTAAGGCGCGCCCGCCATTCCCGCAAAAAACGGGAACCTTCATGCCCGATCAGGCTCGATGGTGGCCAGGCATGATGTTTCGTTTACATGCCATATTCTTTCGTTTCCTGCCATTCTATTTTTCGTTTGTGTCCAGGCCGGGCCTTGTCGCCTGAACTTCCATACAAGTTAGCGATTGACCCGTTCCCGCCCGCTTGTTAGGGCAGGTCCGGTGTTCCCCGGCCCGGATTCTCGGCCAATGCTCTCCATTCTCGCCGTCATCGCGCCGATCTTCGGGCTCATCGCATTCGGCTATGGCGCGGTGCGGTTCCGGTTGTTTCCGGCCGATGGGGTCAAGGCGCTCATCGCCTTCGTCAACAATTTCGCCACGCCCTGCCTGCTGTTCTATTCGATCAGCACCAGCGATTTCCGCGCCGCCTTTCAGATCGGCATCATCGCGCCCTTCTATCTGGGCGCCATCGTCTGCTTCATCATCGGCATTGGCTTGGCGCGCCGCGTCTTTGCCAATCGGCCTGGCGAAAGCGTCGCCGTGGGTTTTGCCGGCACCTTCACCAATACCGTTCTGGTCGGCCTGCCGCTGATGTCGCGCGCCTATGGTGCTCCGGCCCTGCCGGTCACGCTCTCCATCATCGGCCTGCATGGGGCCATCCTGCTCACCCTGGGCATGGTCACCATGGAACTGACCCGCCGCGACGGCCAGTCCCTGGGACGAACCCTGGTCGTGGCCGCCCGCCGCGTCGGTTCCAATCCGCTCATCTGGGGCATTGTCGCGGGCGTCACCGGTTCGCTCGTCGACCTGCAATTGATCGAGCCGGCCCAGGCCTTTTTCCAGATGATGGCGCAGGCCGTGGTGCCGGCGGCCCTGTTCGGCATTGGCGGCGCGCTCAACGAGTTCAAGCTCAGCGACAATTGGAAACAGGCGCTCATCGCCTCGCTCATCAAGCTTATCCTGCATCCGGCCCTGGCCTATGCCATGATGATCTGGGTGTTCCGCATGCCCATGGACATGGCCCGCTACGGTATCCTGCTCGCCGCCATGCCCTCGGGCGTCAACATCTATATCTTCGCCACCTATTACGATCGCGGCACCAGCGTGGCCGCCAATACCATTCTGATCGGCACCATCCTGTCGGCCCTGACCATTTCGGGCTGGCTTTTCGTGCTCAACTTGTAGGAGACTTGCCCATGTCCGTCGAAATCCTGCAAACCGGCCCGCTCCTGGCCTCCTGCGAAGCCGCGCTCGCCGCCGGCTACACGGTCCACAAGCTCCACGAAATCGCCGACAAGCCGGCCTGGCTCGCCGCCAATGGCGCGCGCATCCGCGCCCATGCCGGGGCCGGGGTCGGCGCCGACCTCATGGACCGGCTCCCCAATCTCGAAATCATCGCCAGTTTCGGCGTCGGCTATGACAGCATCGACATCGCCGCCGCCCGCGCCCGCAATATCCGCGTCACCAACACGCCCGATGTGCTCAACGACGCGGTGGCCGAACTCACGATCGGCCTCATGGTGGCGCTGGCCCGCCGCATTCCCCAGGCCGACCGCTTCGTGCGCGCCGGCCAGTGGCCGGCCGGCGGCTTCGGCCTCTTTTCCGAATTGACCGGCAAGACCCTGGGCATTCTCGGGCTCGGACGCATCGGCCGGGAAATCGCGGTGCGGGCCCAGGTCATGAAGATGCGCGTCGTCTATCACGGCCGCCGCGAACAGCCCAACCAGCCCTATGCCTATTACGCGGACCTCGAAGCCATGGCCCGCGACAGCGATTGGCTGGTCGTCATCGCCCCGGGCGGCAAGGGAACCGAGCGCATCGTGTCGCGCCGCGTGCTCGAAGCGCTGGGGCCGCGGGGGCGCATCGTCAACATGGCCCGCGGCACCCTCATCGATGAGGCCGCCATGGTCGAATTGCTGCAAAATGGCGGCCTTGGCGGCGCTGCCCTCGACGTCTTCGAGCGCGAGCCGCTCGTGCCCGAGGCCTTGTTCGGCCTCGACAATGTCGTGCTCTCGCCCCACCAGGGCAGCGCCACCAACCAGACCCGCGACGCCATGGGCGCGCTGCTCGTCGCCAATCTCGACCGCCATTTCGCCGGCGAACCCCTCATCAGCGCCGTGGTCTGACCGTCCTTTCCTGCGCTCCGGCGATTAACACCGCCGTCCGAAACGGCTAGTTTCGCGCGAGTCCAACAATACCGGGTACGAGCCCCAAGGAGCGATCGATGAGCGAATGGTGGCGTGGCGGCGTGATCTATCAGGTCTATCCCCGCTCGTTTCAGGACAGCAATGGCGACGGCATAGGCGACCTGTCCGGAATCATCGACCACCTCGACTACATCGCCAGCCTCGGGGTCGATTGCATCTGGCTCTCGCCCTTCGCCAAATCGCCCCAGGCCGATATGGGCTATGACGTTTCCGACTATACCGCCGTCGATCCGCTTTTCGGCACCATGGAGGATTTCGACACCCTGGTGGCCGGCGCCCATGCGCGGGGCCTGAAGGTCATCATCGACCAGGTGGTCAGCCACACGTCCGACCAGCATCCCTGGTTCCACGAATCCTCGATCAGCCGCGACAATGCCCGGGCCGATTGGTATGTCTGGGCCGATCCGCTCCCCGATGGCTCCCCGCCCAATAACTGGCTCTCCGTCTTCGGCGGCTCGGCCTGGGAATGGCATACCTCGCGCAAGCAATATTACCTGCACAATTTCCTCATCAGCCAGCCCGACCTCAATTACCACAATCCCAAAGTGCAGGATGCCATTCTCGAGGTCATGCGCTTCTGGCTCGGGCGCGGCGTCGACGGCTTCCGGCTCGATACGGTCAATTTCTATTTCCACGATGCCAGGCTGCGCTCCAATCCGCGGCGCAAACGTCCCGAGGGGGCTGCGCTTGCGGTCAATCCCTACGACATGCAGAGCCACAAATATTCCAAGAGCCAGCCCGAAAACATCGCCTGGCTCAAGCGCGTCCGCGCCCTGCTCGACGAATATCCCGGCGCCGCGGCGGTGGGGGAAGTGGGCGACGACGAACGCGGCGTCGAACTCATGGCCGCCTATACCTCGGGCAGCGACATGCTGCAGATGTGCTATTCCTTCGATTTCCTCGGGCCACAATATTCGGCCACTCATTTCCGCACCAAGCTCGAAACCATGTTCCGCATCGGCCCCGATGGCTGGCCCTGCTGGAGCTTTTCCAACCACGACGTCATTCGTCACCTGACGCGCTGGGCTCCGTTCTGCCTGTCCAAGGCCGATCTCGCCCGTCAGATGGTGACCCTGCTGCTCACCCTGCGCGGCTCGGCCTGCCTCTATCAGGGCGAGGAACTGGGCTTGTCCGAAGCCGATATCCTGTTCGATGAACTGACCGATCCGCGCGGCATCCGCTTCTGGCCCGAGGACAAGGGGCGCGACGGCTGCCGCACGCCCATGCCCTGGCAGGCTCACGCCCCCCATGGCGGCTTTACCACCGGCATGCCCTGGCTGCCGCTGAAGCCGGCCCAGGCCGCGCTCAACGTCGAAGCGCAGGAGGCCGATCCCAATTCCACCCTGCATTATTACCGCCAGGTCCTGGCCTGGCGTAAGAACCATCCGGCCCTGCACGACGGCGCCATCGCCTTCTTCAAGACCGCCGAGCCGATCCTCGCCTTTCGCCGCGGCGACGGCAACAAGGACCTCGTTTGCGTCTTCAATCTCTCGCCCGAGCCGCGCAGCATGAATCTGTCCGGCGTCGAACTCACCCTCGAAACGGTCAGCCACAACGCCGCTCTTTCGGGCAATGCCCTCACCCTCGGACCCAACGGCTACGCCATCCTCCCCGCCCCGGCCCGCGAAAGCGGCGTCACCTTCAAGCGCTGACCTTCCCAGGGACGCCCTTCGCGCCCCTCCGCTGCGTTTCGCCTTGCGTTGACGCGCTTTGCAATCCTCTTCCCACCAAATTATTCCCACGACAGTGGGAACCTCCGTTTCAAGCTACGAAGCGCGACCCCCACCACCCCGTCACCACCGGGCTCGTCCCGGTGGTCCAGGCGATGCCGAGGCACCCTATGGATTGCCGGGACAAGCCCGGCAATGACGAGCGCGGGGGGCAGAGAGCCCTCCCTTCTCCCGCAAGGGGGAAGGAAGGTCGGGCTCACGGGCTTTGTTGCTATCCCCCATGTCATTTCCGCGAAATCCGCGATGTCATTCCCGCGAAAAGCGGGAACCTCCGTTTCAGGCCACGAGGCACAAACTTCACCACCCCGTCACCACCGGGCTCGTCCCGGTGGTCCAGGGGATTTTGAGGCCCCCATGGATTGCCGGGACAAGCCCGGCAATGACGAGCGCGGGGGGTGGGGAGCCTTCACTTTCCCCTCGGGAGAAGTCGGCGCACCGCGCCGGGTAAGGGGCCTGAACACCGGTACTCGCCAGGACTACCCTCTGCCATTCCCACGAAAGCAAAAACCTCCGTTCCAGGCCACAGGACACAAACCCCACCACCCCGTCACCACCGGGCTCGTGCCGGTGGTCCAGGCGATACCGAGGCACCCCATGGATTGCCGGGACAAGCCCGGCAATGACGGCGGGGTGGAGGGAGGAGTTTTCACCTCTCTTGGGGGGAATTCCGGCGATCTGCCGCGCCTTCCGGAGCAATCCACCAGCCGAAAAAGCTGCGCTATTGCACCCGTCGGAACGTGTTCGGGTCGAAGAACTGCATTTCCTCGCCCACGCCATTGGGCTTGCGCACGAAGGCGCGGATGCAGCCGTTCCAGCGTTCCACCCGGGTCGCGTCCACGCCCATCTGCCGCAATTGCATCAGGTCGAATTCATCGATGTCGTCCTGCGAGAGATGGTCGCCCATCGAAAACTCGAAGTGCATATGCGCGCCGATCCGGTCGTCGGTGCAGAACGGCGCCGCCGCCACCGTCAGGACTGGCAGGACACTCAACCCGAGCGCGAAAAGGAGATGTCTCGAAATCATGGCCAACTCCGGATATGAGCCGCCAATCTGCGCGGCAATTGTGGCCGCCTTGGGCCCTTGGCTCCCGGCTTCATCCCGCCGGCAGGGCCCGTTCCACCAGTCGCGCCCAATAACTCACGCCCACGGAAATGGCATCGTCGTTGAAATCGTAGCTGTCGGTGTGCAATTCGGAGCTATCTCCATTGCCCAGGAAAATATAGGCGCCCGGCCGCTCGTTGAGCATGAAGGAGAAATCCTCGCCGCCCATCGAAGGGGGCGTGTCGCGGTCTACCTGGGCCTCGCCGACGATTTCCGCCGCCACATCGGCGGCAAAGCGCGCCTGTTCGGCGCTGTTGACCGTCACCGGATAGCCGCGCGCATAGCGCATATTGGCCTTCGCCCCAAAACTTTGCGCGAATTGCGGCACGAAGGCGCCGAGCCGTGCTTCGATCTGGTCCTGCACCGCGCCGTCCAGCGTCCGTACCGTGCCGGTGATCCTGGCGCTGCGCGAAATCACATTGTCCGCTTCCCCCGCCTCGATCATGGTCACGCTCAATACCGCGCTCGCCAGCGGGTCGAGATTGCGCGATACGATCGTCTGCAAGCTGCTCACCATCTGTGCCGCCACGATGATCGGGTCGATCGTCTGTTGCGGCCGCGCCGCGTGCCCGCCCTTGCCCTCGATCTCGATATAGAAACGGTCGGTCGCCGCCATGATGCCGCCGGCCCGCACCCCGAACGTGCCCACCGGCATGCCCGGCCAATTGTGCATGCCGTAGATTTCGGCCATGTCGAAGCGCGCGAACAGGCCGTCCTCGATCATCACCTTGCCCCCGCCGCCGCCCTCTTCGGCCGGCTGGAAGACCAGGGCCACCTTGCCGTCGAAATTGCGCGTCTCGCACAGATATTTCGCCGCGCCCAGCAACATGGCGGTGTGCCCGTCATGCCCGCAGGCATGCATCAGCCCCGGCACGCTCGATGCATAAGGCTTGCCGGTCGCTTCCGTTATCGGCAGCGCATCCATGTCGGCGCGCAGCCCGATCGTCCGGCCGCTTCTGTTGCTTTTCCCCTCGATAATGCCGACCACTCCGGTGCGCCCGATATGCGTCACCACCGCGTCGCAGCCGAATTCATCCAGTTTCCCGGCCACGAATTCGGCCGTGCGCTCGACGTCGAACAGCAATTCGGGATGCGCGTGCAGGTCCTGCCGCCACGCGGCGATCTCGGCTTGAAACTCGGCGACGCGATTGAGAACAGGCATGAAACATCCACAAGCAGTCAAACAGGCGCGCAATGTCTGCGCCACCACGCCCGCCGTCAACCTCCCGCCCGCTCCATGCATTCCGGCCCGCCGAACCGAAATTGTTCCGACGCGCCTTGCCCGCCCCATCCCTTTTTGCCAGAAAGCCCGCAGGTTCATGGAGCTGTCCGATGAAAATCCTCGTCGCCGTCAAGCGCGTCGTCGATCACAATGTCCGCATCCGCATTCGCCCCGATGGTTCGGGCGTCGAGACGAATGGCGTGCGCATGTCGATGAACCCGTTCTGCAAGCACGCCGTCGAAGCCGCCGTGCAGCTTGCCGAAGCGGGCAAGGCCGACGAGATCGTCGTCGTTTCCGTCGGCCCCAGGGCCGTCAATGACGTCATCCTGACCGCCCTGGCCATGGGCGCCCATCGCGGCATCCTTGTCGAAACCGATGCCGACCTCGAAACCCTCGCCATCGCCAGGCTGCTTGCCGCGATCGTGGCCGAGGAACGGCCCGATCTCGTCCTGCTCGGCAAGCAGGCCGTCGACGATGATTCGGGCCATGTGGGGCCGATGCTGGCCGCCCTCACCGATCGGCCACAGGCCTCCTTCGCCTCCGCCATCGCGGTGGATGGCGTCGAACTCGAGGTGATCCGCGAGGTCGATCATGGCCGCGAAACCCTGCGCCTGCCGCTGCCCGCCATCGTCACGGCCGACCTGCGCCTCAATATGCCGCGCAACGCCGCCCTGCCCATGGTGATGAAGGCGCGCGCCAAGCCGCTCGCCATTCGTCCCGCCGCCGAATTCGGCCTCGACCTCGCCCCGCGCCTGCAAGTGGCGGGCATCGCTCCGCCGCCCGAGCGCGTTGCGGGGCGGAAGGCCGGCTCGGTTGCCGAACTCGCCGCCTTCATCGCCACCACCGTCAGGGCCGGGGAGGCGCTGCAATGAGCGTTCTCGTTCTGGCCGAACTCGATGCCGGCGCGCTCTCACCCACCACGGCCCGCATCGTCACCGCCGCCGCCCGGCTCGGACCGGTCGATCTGCTCGTCGTCGGCCCCCATGCCGCCGCCGAAACCGCGGCCGGAATTGCCGGCATCGGTAAGGTCATGGTCAGCGATAACAATCTGTTAGCCGATGACCTCGTGCGGCTGCTCGAAACGTTGGCAACCCGTTATCATTACCTCGTCTCGGCGGCATCCAGCGTCGGGCGGGACGCCATGCCGCGCCTTGCCGCAAAACTCGATATCCAGCCGGTCACCGACATCGTCGCCATCGAGTCGCCGAACCGCTTCGTACGACCCATCTATGCCGGCAACGCCTTGCAAACCCTTGTCGATCCACAGGAAAAGCACGTTCTCACCATCCGTGCCTCGGCCTTCGCTCCGACCGCATCGGGCAATGCGGCGCCCATCGAAACGCTCGATACGCCGCTGGCTTCCGCCGCCCGCCTCATGGCCACGCACCGCACCGAAAGCGACGTGCCCGACCTGGCCAATGCCCGGATCGTCGTCGGCGGCGGCGTCGCCGTGGGCTCGGCGGAGGGTTTCCAGGTTATTGAAAACCTTGGGAAAATTCTTGGGGCCGCCATCGGCGCCACCCGCGCCGCGGTCGATGCCGGCTATGCGCCCAACGCGTGGCAGGTGGGCCAGACCGGCAAGATCATCGCCCCCGATCTCTATATCGCCATCGGCATTTCCGGTGCCCTGCAGCACCTCGCCGGAATCCAGGGTGCCAGGCGGATCGTCGCCATCAACACCGATCCGGACGCCCCCATCGTCAAGCTCGCCGATCTCGCGCTTATTGGCGATCTCTTTGAAATCGTTCCGCAATTGATCGATGAATTGGAAAAACTCGGCATAAAATCCTGATCCGTTCCCTGCCGGTTTCAATTGCAAAATTCCCCTGCCGGCCTATAAAGACCGCGCCTTCTCACCGGACTTCCGAAATGTTTGAAACGCTCTCCAAGGCCCCCGGCGACAAGATTCTTGCGCTTATGGGCGAATATGCTGCTGACCAGCGGCCGACCAAGATCGATCTCGGCGTTGGCGTCTATAAGGACGAAAAAGGCGTCACCCCGGTCATGTCGGCGGTGCGCAAGGCCGAAGAGCGTATTCTTTCCAACGAGAAAACAAAGACTTATCTCGGCATTGCCGGCAATAAGGGTTTTGGTGCCGCCGTGCTCGACCTGGTGCTGGCCGACAGTGTCGCGCGTGACCGGCTGCGCATCGCGCAGGCTCCGGGCGGCACCGGCTCGCTTTGGGTATTGATGCAGCTCATCAATCGCGCCCGCCCGGGCGCGACGGTCCATGTCTCCGATCCCACCTGGGCCAACCACAATCCCATCGCCGTCAATTCCGGCCTCAAGGTCGCCACCTATCCCTATTTCGATCCGGCGACGCGCGGCGTAAAGTTCGAGCAAATGCTTGCCGCGCTTGACCAATTGGGCCCCCACGATGTGGTGCTGCTGCATGGTTGCTGCCACAATCCCACCGGTGCCAATCTCTCGAATGCCCAATGGGATCAGGTTGCGCAGAGCCTGGCGCGCACCGGTGCGCTGCCCTTCATCGACCTGGCGTATCTCGGCTTCGGCGATGGCATCGAGGCCGATGCCTATGGAACGCGCAAAATTCTATCCACGGTCCCCGAAGCTCTGGTAGCTTTCTCGGGCTCGAAGAATTTCGGTCTTTATCGTGAGCGCATCGGGGCGGCCATCCTGCTGGCCCGTTCCGCCGAACAGGCCGAAATCACCAATTCGCAGCTTTTGAATATTATTCGCGGTGCTTATTCCCAGCCCCCCGATCATGGCGCGGAGATCATCCGAACCATTCTCGAGGACGTCGTTTTGCGCGCCGAATGGGAAGAAGAACTGGCAATCATGCGTAACCGTATGATTTCATTGAGAAAAAAGCTGTCGGACGCTATTCGGGAACGCTCCAATAGCACGGATTTCGACTTCGTGGCCGATCATCGGGGCATGTTCTCGCTGCTTGGCCTGACATCCGAAGCGGTCGAGCGTCTCAAGGCCGGCAACGGCGTCTATATGACCTCGGACAGCCGCATCAATATCGCCGGCATCCCCGAAGACCGGGTCGGCGCGCTGGCCGAAGCCTTTCTGGGCGCGATTGGCTGAACCCGTCGCTTGCGGTGGCGCCCCGCCGTGACTACATCTGGACTAAACGGCCAGACCGGAACGCTTTTTAGGAGGGAACGATGAAGTTCTTCGTCGATACTGCAGATACCGCCGCCATCAAGGAGCTTAACGAAACCGGGCTTCTCGACGGCGTCACCACCAACCCCTCGCTGGTTGCCAAGTCCGGCCGTGACTTCAAGGAAGTCATTGCCGAAATTTGCGCCATCGTGCCCGGCCCGGTTTCCGCCGAAGTCGCCAGTCTCGAATTCGACGGCATGGTGGCCGAGGGCGAACACCTGGCCAAGATCGCCTCCAATGTCGTCATCAAGCTGCCGCTGACCCTCAACGGCCTCAAGGCGACCAAATATTTCAAGGACAAGGGCGTCAAAACCAACGTCACCCTGTGCTTTTCGGCCAATCAGGCCCTGCTCGCCGCCAAGGCCGGCGCCACCTATATCTCGCCTTTTGTCGGCCGCCTGGATGACATCAACATCGACGGCATGGAACTGATCGAGAATATCCGCCAGATCTACGACAATTATCAGTTCGAGACGCAGATCCTGGCCGCCTCGATCCGCTCGCCCAACCATGTCACCCAGGCCGCCCTGGCCGGTGCCGACGTGGCGACGATCCCGCCCGACGTCATCAAGAAGCTGGCCCTGCACCCGCTGACCGACAAGGGCATCGATGGCTTCCTCAAGGATTGGAAGGCCACTGGCCAATCGATCCTTTAAGAACCGGGCACTTTCTTCCTTCTCCCCTTGAGGGAGAAGGTGCCCCGAAGGCGCGAATGGGGGATTTTGCCCTCGCCGCTCGTCGTGCTTGGTGAGGAAATCCTCACCCATTTCGACCTTTGGTCGATCCGCCCTTTCTCCAGGGAGAGGGAAAGGCGCTAAGAGCACGAGACTCATGGCCAATACCGAAATCGCTGCCCGGATAAAGACCGCCCTTGCCGCCGTGGAAATCCCCGGCGGCGGCAATCTGGCCGGTTATGCGGGACTCTCCGAAATCATCGTCACACCCGGCGCCGTCGCCTTTGCCATCGCCGTGGCATCGGGCATGGAAGCCGCCTTCGGCCCGGCGCGCGAAGCGGCCCAGAAGGCCGCCGAGGCGGCGGCGGACGGCCGCAAGGTGATGGTATCGGTGACATCCGACAAGGCGCCGCCCACTGGCCAGGCCGCCGCCCGGGGCCGCCCCGGCCCGGCGCCCCGCACCGCCGTCGATGGGGTCAGGCGCATCATTGCCGTCGGCTCCGGCAAGGGCGGGGTGGGCAAGTCCACCACCGCCGTCAATATTGCCCTGGGGCTTCAGGCCGAAGGCCTCAAGGTGGGACTGCTCGACGCCGATCTCTACGGCCCCTCCATTCCCAAGCTGCTCGGCATCGAAGGTAAGCCGGCCGTGCGCGATGACGGCATCTTCGCGCCGCATGAGGCCTATGGCCTCAAAGTCATTTCCATCGGCTCCATGCTCAGTCCCGGCCAGGCCGTGGTCTGGCGCGGCCCCATGGCCACGTCCGGCTTGCGCCAACTCCTGCGCGAAACCGATTGGGGCGGGCTCGACGTCCTGGTCATCGACCTGCCGCCCGGCACGGGCGACATTCACATCGCACTCTTCCAGCAGGTTCTGGTGGATGGGGTGGTTATCGTCTCCACCCCGCAGGACCTGGCGCTGATCGACGCGCAAAAGGCTATCGATATGCTGCGCCGCATGGAGGTGCCAGTGCTTGGCCTCGTCGAGAATATGAGCTATTTCGTCGCCCCGGATACCGGCAAGCGCTACGACATCTTCGGCAATGGCGGCGCCGAACGCGCGGCAGACCGGCTCGGCCTCGATTTCCTCGGTGCCATACCGCTCGTCATGTCCATCCGCGAAAATTCCGACGCCGGCACCCCGCCCGTCATCGGCCAGCCGGAGGGGCCGGAGGCCGCGGCCTACCGCGCTATCGCCCGCCGCCTGCATCCCCGCTTGGCATAGATAGGGAATTTCCGCGGACTTTGAGGCACGTACGCCAGTTAAATCGATTGCATAAGCGCCTGCGCCAATGCTATCCGCCTTCCCCACAAGTGCGTCAGACCCTCAGGGAGGGGACATGTTTTCGTTCGAGCGGCGGCAATTCGGTCCCGACTTTACTTTTGGTGTCGCCACGGCCGCCTATCAGATCGAGGGTGGCCAGCGCGACGGGCGCGGCTCCAGCATCTGGGACACGTTTTCGGCCACGCCGGGCAATGTGCATAACGGCGATACCGGCCGCGACGCCTGCAATCATTATGAACTCTGGCCCGAAGATCTCGATCTCATTCGCAATGGCGGTTTCGACGCCTATCGCTTTTCCTTCTCCTGGCCGCGCCTCATCCCCGAGGGCGTTGGGGCAGTCAATCCGGCGGGGTTGGATTTTTACGACCGGCTGATCGACGGCATGCTGGCGCGGGGTATCAAGCCCTTCGCCACGCTCTATCATTGGGACCTCCCGTCATCCCTGCAGGATCGCGGTGGCTGGATGAATCGCGACATCGCCCATTGGTTCGCCGATTACGCCACCTTGGTCGCCGATAAATTCGCCGACCGCCTGGACGCGATCGCCACCATCAACGAGCCCTGGTGCGTAGCTTTCCTCAGCCATTATCTGGGTATCCATGCTCCCGGTTATCGGGATATGCGCGCCGCTGCCCGTGCCATGCACCATGTTCTGTTTGCCCATGGCACGGCCATCGATGCCCTGCGCGCTGCCGGAGCGAAAAACCTCGGTATCGTGCTGAATCTGGAAAAGTCCGAGCCCGCCAGCGACAGCGAAGCCGACCGCAAGGCCTGCGATTTCGGCGATGCCCTGTTCAATCGCTGGTATCTGGGCGGCGTGCTCAAGGGCCAATATCCCGAAAGCCTCACCGATTGGCTCGCGCCCTATCTGCCGGCCAATTACCAGGACGACATGGAGATCGTTTCCCGCCCCATCGATTGGCTGGGCATCAATTATTATACCCGTGGGCTTTACAAGGCTTCGTCCCAGCCCGGACGTCCGGTCGAGCAGGTCAAGGGCAATCTGGAAAAGACCGATATCGGCTGGGAAATCTACCCTCAGGGCCTTACGGATCTGCTGGTCCGCGTTTCACGCGACTATACCAATGTGCCGCTTTACGTCACCGAAAACGGCATGGCCGAAGTCGAGGGCGACGACGACCCGCGCCGGGTGAAATATTACGACGATCACCTCAAGGCGGTGCTGGCGGCGCAAGAGCAGGGCGCCGACGTGCGCGGCTATTTCGCCTGGTCATTGCTCGATAATTACGAATGGGCCGAGGGCTATGCCAAGCGGTTCGGTCTCGTCCATGTCGATTACCAGACCCAGACGCGCAGCCCCAAAGCCAGCTACCGCGCCTTCCAGGGGCTTTTGCACAATACGCGCTGAACGCCCATAGACCTGCTTTCTCGATCAGGCCCGAACAACGACATCGGGCAGGCGCGCCGCCATCAATGCCCGCGTCAGGGGATGCTGCGGCCGGGCAAAGAGCGTCGCAGGCTTGCCTTCCTCGACGATGTGTCCGGCTTCCATCACCAGGACCCGGTCGGCCATGGCGCCCACCATGTCGAGGTCATGGCTGATGATGAGATAGGTCAGGCCTTGTTCGGCCTGCAAGCGCGCCAGAAGCGCCAGCACCTCTCCACGCACCGATACGTCCAACGCCGAAACCGGCTCGTCCAGCACCACCAGTTTCGGTCGTGTCACCAGCGCGCGGGCAATGGCGAGGCGCTGCCTCTGCCCGCCGGAGAATTCATGCGGATAGCGCGTCAGCATATCCGGCTCCAGCCCCACCGCCGTGACGGCTGCCTGGGCGCGGGCATGCCGGTCGATGGGCGAGAGTCCAGGCGTCAGGTGCAGCGGCTCCGCCACCGAATCCCCGATCGTGCGGCGCGGATCGAAACTGCCAAAGGGGTCCTGGAAGACCAGCGACATATCGGCCCGCGCAGCCCGGGGCAATGTGCCGCCGCCATAGCGCGTTCCGTCCAGCTCGATGGTTCCGTCGGTGGCGGTATCGAGCCCCACGATCAGCCGCGCCAGCGTGGTCTTGCCGCAGCCCGAAGGGCCGACCAAGGCCACGCATTCGCCGCTGGCGATTTCAAGGCTCACCCGGTCGAGCGCGCGCAGGGCTGGACGCCGCCAAGGCCAGAAACCGCCCTGACCATACTCTTTCGAGACGGTGCTTACGCGTAGCAGGGGCGCGGTTCCGGCTATGTGCGCCGCCGATTTCCGGTCCATCCGGCTCGCTGCCAGGAGACGCCGCGTATAGTCTGCGCGAGGCTTTGCCAACAGGGTTGCGGTATCTTCGGTTTCCACCAACCGGCCCTGCCGCATCACCCCGATGCGGCCGCATAACGCCGCCACCGCCTTGATGTCGTGACTGATGAACAACAATGTCATCTGACGCCGCTGGCAGATTTCTGCGATCAGGTCGAGCACCATGCGTTGGGTAATGACGTCGAGCGCCGAAGTCGGTTCGTCCGCGATCATCAGGTCGGGTTGGCTCGCCAGGGCCATGGCGATCATCGCCCGCTGCCTCTGCCCGCCGGAAAGCTGGTGGGGATAGCGGGCGGCATGACCAGGCTCCAACCCCACCTCGCTCAGCAGCTTCGGGATTTCGTTTTGCGGATCGCCAGCCCCCATCAGGGCAATAGCTTCCCCGATCTGGTCGCCGATTCGCATCAACGGGTTGAGCGCGGTCATGGGTTCCTGGAACACCATGCCGATATGCTTGCCGCGTAATCGCGCCATGGCTTTCTCGGCATCGGGCAGGGGGGCGCCGCCAAAGCGGATCGTTCCGCTTGCCTGGGCACTTTCCGGCAATAGCCCGGCGATCGCCAGGGCGGTCAGCGACTTGCCCGAGCCGCTTTCCCCGATGATGCCGAATTTTTCGCCGCGCTCGATGGCCAGCGACAATCCATCCACGGCGACCTGGGCGCCGAAGCGGATCGTCAGGTCTTCGACCTCAACCAACGCCATGGCCAAGCTCCTGGCGCCTGAGGCGCGGATCCATCGCATCGCGCAGGCCATCCCCGGCAATGTTGAGCGCGATCACGATGAGAACGATGGTGAGGCCCGGCGCGATACTGAGCCAGGGATGAATGAGAAACAGGCTTTGCGCGTCGCGCAGCATCAGGCCCAGGCTGGTCGCCGGCGGCTGCGTCCCCAGGCCGATATAGCTCAGTCCCGCCTCGGCCAGGATGCCCAGCGAGAGCTGGATCGTGCCCTGCACGATGATGAGGCTGCCTATATTGGGCAGGAGGTGCCTGAAGGCGATCATGGCATTGCCCAATCCGGCCAGCCGCGCCGCCGCCACGTAATCCTGCGTGGCAATGGTCAACGCACCTCCTCGTGCGACGCGCGCGAAGACCGGGATATTGAAAATGCCGATGGCAAAGATGGCATTGGCCTCGCCCGGCCCGACCAATGTGGTGATGAGAATGGCCACGATCACCGCTGGAAAGGCGAAGGTGAGGTCGGAAAAGCGCAGCACCAGCCATTCCACCGCTCCGCCCCAGGCTGCTGCCGCCAGTCCCATGGGAACGCCGATGCCGACGCCGATGAATACGGCCAGCGCGGCCACCATGAAGCTGGTCAGCGTGCCCGACATGACCAGCGACAGCATGTCCCGTCCCAGATGGTCGGTGCCCAGCCAATGGCTCGTACCGGGATCGGCAAAGCGCCTGGCGATCTGCACCTGTTCGATGGGATAGGGCGTCCAGGCCAGGGAAACCAGCCCCAGCAGGGCCAGCAGGATGCTGGCACCGACACCGAAGGTCAGGCTGGGATGGGCCTTCAATCGCTTCCAGGTCATGGTCCGTTCCTCCGCAGGCGCGGATCGACCAGGGCATAGCTGAGATCCACCACCAGCATCGTCGCCGTCACCACCACGACCAGCACGATGGTGGCTCCGCGCACCAACACCAGGTCGCGCTCAGAAATGGCGGTGAAGATCAGTCGTCCCAGCCCGGGCAAGTAGAAGACGTTTTCCACGATAATGGTGCCGGCAATGAGATAGGCGAATTGCAGCCCCAGAATGGTCAGGACCGGCAGGAGTGCATTGCGCAATCCATGGCGCCATAATGCCTCGTCGCGTGTCAGTCCCTTGGCTCGCGCCGTGCGGATGAAATCCTGTTCCGCCACATCCACCAGCGCCGTACGCATCACCCGTGCCAGGATAGAGGCTTGCGGCAGGGCCAGGGCGAGGCCGGGAAGGATAAGTGCCCGCATGGCCGCGCCCATATCCTCGCTCCAGGGGGTAAAGCCTCCTGTCGGCAGCCACCGCAACGTCACCGCGAAAACCAGGGTGAGCAGCATGCCGAACCAGAAATTGGGGATGGCCACCCCGGTCTGGGCGAGCACCATCAGTCCGGTATCGAGGGCCTTGCCGCACCGCCGCGCCGCCAGGACGCCGATGGGCAGCCCGAGGGCGACGGAGAGGATCATGGCCAGCATCGAGAGCGGAAAGGTCACGCTCATGCGCTCGGCGATGAGCCCGGCCACCGGCAGCCTCTGGGTGCTGGAAATGCCGAAATCGCCCTGCATCATGCCCAGGAGCCAGCCGAAAAATCGTTGCAGGGCAGGGGCATCGAGCCCCATCTGCGTCCGTAGCGCCGCAACCGATGCCTCGCTGGCATTGATCCCGAGGATGAAACGCGCCGGATCGCCCGGCAGCAGGTCGAGCAGGAAGAATATGATGGCCGCCGCGACAAACAATGTCGCGGCGAAGCCGAACAGGCGGCGGAGCAGCAGGAAGGTCAAGAAGCGGCCTCCGTCCGGGCGAACGGCGCTCTGGGCGCCCGAAAGGTCGTGCCTGCGGTTCTATTGCACCCAGTGGATATCGCGCAGCACCACGCCTTCGATGGGCGCGTTCTGCCACATGCCCTCGAGTTTGGCGTTCCATACACCGGTCTGGGCCAGCTCGAAGAGATAGCCGTTGACCGCATCCTTGGCGATGATGGTCTCGATCTGCTGCGCCAGGGCCTTGCGCTCGCCGTCATCGATACTGGCATTGAGCTGCTCGTTCAGCGCCTGCACTTGCGGATTGTCATAGCCGAAATAGTAATTGGGATCGGCATAGATGCCAATGTCGAAGGGCTCGACATGGCTGACAATGGTGAGGTCGAAATCCTTGTTGGTCAGCACGTCCTCCAGCCATTGTGCCCATTCCATGTTGACGAGGTCGAGCTTGATGCCCACCTGCGCGAACTCGCTGGCGATGATCTGCCCGGAAAGCCGGGCATAGGCGACGGGCGGCAGTTTCAGCGTGGCGCTGAACCCGACAGGGTATCCCGCCTCGGCGAGAAGCGCCTTGGCCGCATCGGGGTCATAGGGGTAAGTGTCTGTAAGATCGAGGTAATAGGGATGATGCGGCGCGAAATGCGTGCCGATGGGGACGCCATAACCATAAGTCGCGCCGTCAATGATCTCCTGCCGGTTGAGCGCATGGGCCATGGCCTGCCGCACCTTGAGATTGTCGAAGGGCGGCTTCCTGTTATTGGTGGCGAGGATGGTTTCGCCCTCGGTCGAACCGACCAGAACCTTGAATTGCGGGTTGCCCTCGAACACCGCCAGGGCTTCGGGTGCAAAGTTGTTGGTGCCGTCGATATCCCCCGCCAGTAGGGCGTTGGTCATGGTTGCGGTGTCGGAGATGAAGATGTAGCTGGCCTTGGTGAGGGCCGGTTTTTCGCCCCAATAGGGCTCGTAGCGTTCCAGGATCACCCGGCTGCCCCGATCCCATTGCACGAAGGCGAAAGGCCCGGTGCCAATGGGCTCGCTGGCATTGTTGGCGGCGCTTTCGGGCGCCACGATCACGGCGTCGCCGCGTCCGAGATTGAACAGGAAGAGCCCGTCGGGCCGTGACAATTTCAGCTCCACGGTTAACGGATCGATAACCGTGACCGCCGCAATCGGCGCATAGAGTGCTTTTTGCGCATTGACGCTGTCCGGAGCCAGAATCCGCTCGAAGGTGAACTTCACATCCTCGGCGTCGAACCCGGTGCCGTCGTGGAAGGTCACGCCCTCGCGCAGCTTGAACCTGTAGGTCAGCCCGTCGTCCGAAATCGTCCAGCTCTCCGCCAGGTCCGGCTGCACGGCGCCGGTCTGGTCGATGCGGGTCAGGCCCTCGAACACGTTCTGATAGACCACTACGTCGATGGCCTCGGCGGCGCCCGCCGTGGGATCGAGCATCGGCGGCTCCAGGGCCACCCCGATGCGGATTTCGCTGGGTTGCGCCAGAACGGCGCCCGTGGCCAGCACCAATCCGGCCATGGCCAATGCCAGGGACTTTGCAAGGCTCATTGTCGATCTCCTCAAGCGCGACGGCATCCGCGTCGCCTCAGGTATAGGCAGTCCGGGCCGCTCTTGCACCTGCCGCGCCGTCAAACTTTTTGCCGATATGGCCCGGCAAGGAGAAGATTGCTCCCCGACAAGGGCATTCAGCTCTTTTGTTCCTCCGGCGGGGCACTGGTGCGCTCCACGAGGTCCGCCGGGATGCGCAGCGAGAACAGCATGCCCTCGCGCCCCGCCGGATCGACCGAGAGCGACACCGCATTGACCGCCAGCAGCGAGCGGGTCAGGGCCAGTCCCACGCTGGAGCGCACCGGCGCCAGGGCCTGCCCGGCCTTGTCCATGCCGTCGCGGAACACCACGAAGCGCTCTGCCATGTCCACGGCATGGGCCGAACTGTCCCGCACATGGATGGCGATCCCGCCATCATCGAGCCTTTGGGCCGAAATCACCACCGCGCCGCCGGTTGGCGTCTGGTCGATGGCGCTGGCCAGGAGATTGAGCACCGCCTGGGCCAGCGAGGGCCGGTCCGCCGTCACCCGGGGCAGGGTTTCAGAAATGGCATTGCGCACGATCACCCGTCCGGCATTGGCCTGGTTGCGGATGCGCACCACGCAGCTTTCGAGCAGGGCGGTGAGATCGAGGCTGGCCCGCTGCGGCAGGTAACGCCCTTCGCGCAGCCGCGTATAATCGTCGAGTTCGTCGACCAGGGCGGCGATTTCCTGGCCGGCACGGGAGATGTCGTCGGCATAACCCTCGTAGCGCTCATTGCCCAGGGCGCCGAACGCCTCCGAGCGGATGAGGTCGGAAAAGCCGATAATGGTATTGAGCGGCCGCCGCACCCCGCGGCTGATCCGTGCCAGCAGGGCCGGGTCGATGTCCTGTGCCTTGCCGGCGCGTGCCGGCAAGGCCTCACGACCCCGCACGAACCCGAAATAGCCGCTCAATATGCCGGCCTGGCCCAGGGCGAAGAGCAGGATATCGGCGCGCCCGTCGGCCGTCCGCAGGGTCAGCGCCGGCCGTGCGGTTTCGGCAAAGCGCGCCGGCCGTTCGAGAAAGGCCTGCAATGCCACCACGTCCTCGTCGCTCACCAGCCCGGCCAGCGTGCGGCCGCTCAACGGCTTGCCGCCGGCCAGCAGCGTCGCCGCCATGGCATTGCCGACGCTGATCGTGCCATTGCGATTGGCCGCGATGAAGCCGTCGCCGCGAAGTTCGGCCAGGCCTTCGGCAAAGGCGCGCACCGCGTCCTCGTGCCCGGTGCGCACTTCGGTGGCGCTGGCCGACAGCATCAGGGCCGGCCGGCCCTGCCAGGAAATGGATTGCAGCCGTGCCGTCACCGGCACCAATGTCCCGTCGCGCTGCACCAGGTGATTGACCGGACCGGCCTCCTGCCCCTCGGGGCCGGCGGCGGGGAACACCGCGCCCAGACCGGCATGGCGCAGGCTCTCCACCGAATCGTAGCCGATCATTTCGGTGATGGCGCGGTTGGCAAACAGGATCTGCTGGTCGCGGAACACCAATATGCCCAGCGGCAGCCGGTTGAGCACCAGCGTTTCCCCGCCCAGATTTATCAGCGACCCGGCGGCATTGCCGGCCGGCAATGCCGGCGCCGTGCCGGACGTTGGAACGGGGGGCTCCGCCGCGCTCTGGTTGCGTTCACCGATCCGGTCGTTGAGGATGCGCGACAATTCATCGAAATTATAGCGCGAGACGCGCTCGACGCTTTCCGTGTCGGCCGGCTGGGTCGCCTGCAATTTCTCGATTGCCGCTTCCAGGCGCTGCGCCGGATCGGTTTCGTCCCCGCTTTCTTCCGGCGCAGGGGCAGAGGCGTCTTCCGCCGTGCCTGCATCGGCAACAAAACCGCGTCCCACGATCCGATAGAGCACCTGTCCCGCGCCGTTTTCCGGGGCGGCATCCGCGATTACCGGCGGTTCGGCGGGGCTCGGCGGCGTGTCGTCGGCCTCGGTCAGCGGCGTAAACAAGGCGTCATCGGCCAGGAGGCGGGTGACGAGGTCGCTCAGCCGCCGCGCCGGCTCGGCGCTTTCCTCGTCCTGGCCTTCGCCGGCATCGCCCGGCTGCACCGGGCCGGCTGCCGCTGCTGCATCCGTTTCCGGCAGGGGAGGCATTGTCGGCCCGTCGTCCAGCGCGGCCTGCCAGGCGGCCGGATCGTCGTCCGGTGTCCGCGCTTCCGGCCCGGCCGGCGGCGCGGTCACTTCGCCCTCATAGGCGGTTTCGGCATCGCTCGCCTGCCAGCTTTCCAGTTCATGCGCATAGGCGTCGCTGGCTTCGGGCAGGTCGGCGACGGGCACGGAAGGCACGATATCGTCGAGTGCTTCCGTTGCCTCCGATGGGAGAGGGGCAGGCGCCTCCTCGGCCGCGGCGGCCAGGATTTCGGGCGCGATGGGATCGACCGCCACTATCAGGAGCGCCGTTTCCCCCTCGCTCCAATCGAGCGGTGTCGTCGCGCAGGTCGCCGAAACCGGTTTTTCGCCCGCCAGGAACTGGATGCGCGCCAGGCTTGAGCGATTCTTGCTGCCCAGCCGGATGATCCGCGCCACCTGGCCCCGGATCGGCACCGCTGGCGCCGCGCGCCTGAGGCCATGCTTCTTGAGCCTTGCCAGGAACAGCCCGGCGGCGGCATTGGACCAGATCAGCCGCTGGCCATCGCCCGACCACAGCCATGCCGGCCGCGCGTCATCGGCATGATGCTGCACGCGCTCGTGGTTCGGCAATGTGGTCCGGCGTGCATCCATGGACTGCTTTCTTCTGGCGGAACCCGTGTCACTTTGGGACAAACGCCCGAAGTTCTTTAAGTGTTCTTCATTATCGTGCCGCCGGGCACGAATCCAGCCCGCCCGGCATCGACCGGCCCGCCTTCGGCTCCCATGGTTAAGCCCCATCTCCTAAGGAATGGTCACGAAAGCCAAGGCGATTTCATGGCCTCCGGCGCGGAAAACCGGGCTGTCCACAGAGCGAAAAACGGGCCTTGTCATCCCGGCCATCTCGACCTATGTTCCGCCCGCTTCCGGTCGCCGCCACCGTGCCGCACCGTTTTGTGCCGCCTTAGCTCAGTTGGTTAGAGCGCTAGATTGTGGATCTAGAGGTCCTCCGTTCAATCCGGAGAGGCGGTACCATTTTTCTCTCCCTCCGATTGATAGTTCCTTGCCGTTTACAAGGCCAGGCGCAGGGCCGAGAGGTCGTTGGCGATGTCCTCGAAGGTGGATTTGAGATCGCTGGGCTTGTCGGGAAACCGGGCCCGGTCCGCACTGGATGCGCAGGCCGTCAGCATGGCCCGCACGACGGCCGGCGTGCTCTGCGTCACCGTGTCCGTGGCCAGGCCGATCGTATAGACGGTGATGCCTTCGGCCTTGGCATTGGTGCAGGTGTCCTCGGTGCGCTGGTTCATGTCGCTCACCAATGTATCGTTGGAGACGTTCGCGGGATTGCCCATGCGCGGCACATTGCCCCCGCTGGTCGATATTGTGGAGGTATTGTTCGAGTTGAACTGGAAGCCATAGGCCGAATGGTAGCAATTGCCATTGAGCGTGCCCTGGGTGCCGCCGCACAGGTTATAGGCGGTGTTTTCGCCGTCGGTCATGACGATCATGACCTTGCTGGTCGCCTCGTCATAGGGTGCGCCCTCCGCGAACGGCTCGCCCGGCGACAGCGCCCGGAAACCCCAGACCGCGCCCTGATGAATATTGGTGCCGCCTTCGGCCTTCATGGCGTTGATGGTGTCGATGACGGTTGCCGGATCGTCGGTCAGCGGCAGGATCGGCGTGCGCGTGCAATCGGCGTTGGGGCCCTTGGAAAAGCTCGACCCGCTGACGCCCGCATAATATTTGCAGACGCGCTCCTGCAATTCCCGGGACGACAGGCCGGTCGGCTGGTAGCTGTTGCAATAGCCCTGGCGCGTCTGCCGCGTGCTGCCATTGGTCCAATTGGTCGTATAGGTTACCGAGCGGCATGAGCAGCCAGGCGGCCGGCTGCCGTAATAGCCGTTGGGAATGATGGCGCTGCTGGTGAAATTGACGGGGCCGCTCGGCGTGCCCGCTCCGCTTTGCCGAGGCGCGCTCCAGCCCGACCAATAGCTGTAGGTGCGCTCCATGGTGACCTCGCAGCGGGTATTGCCCTGGGCCGGCCGGTCGCAGCTCGGGGGGCTGTCATCGACGTAATCATTGGTGCCCACGCCATCGACCATGTCGGGCGAGAACATCGGCACGAACAGCGTATTGCCACCCGTTGGCGGGGTATCGTCGGTATCGAGATATTCGGAAGGGTCGGTGCCGGTCTTGGAATGGGGCCGTGCAAAAACGCAGCCGCGCCAGTTTTCGCCGGTCGCCGCGAACAGGCCGGAAATCGTGGGCAGCGCGGTTGCCGGCAGGGCGCCGTCATCGTCGTCATTGTCGAAATTGTCGTCGGCAATGGCCGAATTGCCGAACCGGTCGATCCAGGCCGCATTGGCATTGCCGGCCCCGACATTGACGAACATGGTGAAGGGCACGATGCCCACCTTGACGTCCTCGACCCTCTCGGCATTCGCCGCCGGCACGCAGGTGCTGCCGCTATCCACGACCGCGTCATACATCAGGATATTGGTGGCGCACTTGGCCGCCGCGACCAGGTTGGTCATGCGGCTGTCCTGTTGCATCGAGCCGGAATTGTCCAGGACCATCACCACTTCGAGCGCCAGCTTCTTGCGCGTGGCTTCCGCCTGCACCGCCGCGCCCAATGTCGGCACGCCCACCAGCGAGACGAACATGGTGGGCATGGCGAACCGCGCATGCAGATAGAGCGAGCCGTCCTCGACATTGCGCACGACGCTGTCCACCTCCGCGCTGATCCTGTCGTCGCCGATGCGCTCGATGAGAATGTCCTGGGCCAGGTCGGTTACGGTCTGCTCGTCATAGCTTGCCTCGAAGATGGTCGGTTGCAGGGCCAGCGCCGCTGCGTCCAGCGCCGTTTGCGCCCGGCTGCGCGCCTGCTGCAGCGACACGTAGTCCACCACCGCTCCGCCCATGGCGATGAGCACGATGGCCATGAGCCCGAACAGCACGGCGAAGACGCCGCGCTCGTCCCGGGCAAATCGCGTCAACACTTGAGAAAATCGAGACATGCGCGCCCCATTCCTGTCCGCCCGACCCGGCGGAATTGGCGCAGTCTCGGTGAAAATCCTTATTAAAGAGCAACGAGCCGCCCGACCGGGCTTCAAGGGCGGCAGGGGCTGGATCACATCTGCGTTGCCACGGGGGCCGCCGCCTTAGAGAAAGACCGCCTGGTCGGGGGCCTGGGGGGCCAATACCTTCGCCAGGGCGCTGCCCAATTGCTCGGTGGTGAAGGGCTTGCTCAGGATTTCGTTGACCCCGAGGTCCCGGGCCCGGGCCAGGTTGTCCCGGCTGGCATAGGCGGTCATCAGGATCACCGGAACCGCCATGGGCGCGCCCATGCGCGGATCGCGCAATACCTGCATGACGCCGGCCCCGTTCACGTCGGGCATGTACCAATCCATCAGCACCAGATCGAAAGGCGCGCCAAGCAATTGCAGGATCGCCTCGGCGCCGCCTTCGGCCTCGACGATTTCGCCCAGCCCCAGCTTGCGCAGGCTCATGGCGGAAATGGCGCGGGCATAGCTGTTGTCGTCCACGACCAGCGCGCGCAGGCGTCCGGGAATAATCATGAGCGGGCCTCCCCCAAGCCGCACATTGCCGATTCGCCCTTGCCTGCGCGGCAGGGCTTTCCCTCCATTGGGCGCCGTGCCCCGTCCTGTCAATCCGCCCCAATACGGGAACGGTCCGGCATAAGTGTTGCAGCCAGGCAACGCCCGGCGCCGGAGTGCGGCATCCTGCCACAGGCGCGCTTGCGCCTCACGAGCCCGTGAGCTAGGAGGCTGCATCCGTAGCTGCCGGCCAAGGGAGGCGCTTCATGACTGCATTGCCGCATCGCCACACCTGGCGCCGCCTCCGTCATCACAAGCGCGCCTGAACCGCCTTGCCGATGATCCGGGGCCCCGGGGCCATGGATAATCCGTCACCCTGAAAGCGTTGAGAGCGGGCCGGTTTCCGTCCTGATTTCCGGCTTTTCCCCTTCTTCATCCAGAGGCCGGCTGCGTCATGTGGCCGGACACGATCATGACGTCCAACGTGCTCAATGAGCGCAGCGTGGTGCTGCGCCTCGAATTTTCCATTGCCGATGCCGTGGAGCAGCGCGGGCTGGTCCCGGTCCTCGTCGCGGCCTTCACCGCCTGGTGGCGGCGGCCGCGCCTCAGCCAGGTGCCCGGCTATCTGCGGGCCGATCTGGGCCTGCCGCCGGCCGGCGAGGATATCCATTGGCATTCCGGCTCGCTCAGCCCGCCCGACCCCGAGCGGTTTCGCTGGCTGCGCTGACCCCGGCGGGCCGGCATGCGCCCGGCCCGCCCTTCCCCGATCAAATGTTGTTTCGAGCCCCCCTATGGGCTAGGAACGGCGCGACTTTCCGCAGGTTACCCAATGGCCGAAAAATCCAAGCTCATCACGCCCCGCCTGCCGCGCGGTTTTGAAGATCGCAGCCCGGGCGATATCGCCGCGCTCGGCACCATGATCGACACGATCCGCAGGGTTTACGAGCGCTACGGCTTCGATCCGGTGGAAACGCCGCTGTTTGAATATACCGAGGCCCTGGGCAAGTTTCTGCCCGATACCGATCGGCCCAATGCCGGCGTCTTCTCGCTCCAGGACGACGACGAGCAATGGATGAGCCTGCGCTACGACCTCACCGCGCCGCTCGCGCGCTTCTTCGCCGAGAATTTCGAGACGTTGCCCAAGCCCTATCGTTCCTATCGGCAGGGCTATGTGTTCCGCAATGAAAAGCCCGGTCCCGGGCGCTTCCGCCAGTTCATGCAATTCGATGCCGATACGGTGGGGGCTGGCGGGCCGGAAGCCGACGCCGAAATGTGCATGATGATGGCCGATGTCATGGATGCGCTGGGGCTGGCGGGCAAATATGTCGTCCGCGTCAACAATCGCAAGGTGCTCGACGGGGTGCTCGACGCCGCCGGCGTGACGGACGAAGCCCAGAAACTCACCGTGCTGCGCGCCGTCGACAAGCTCGACAAATTCGGCCCCGAAGGGGTCCGGCTCCTGCTCGGCGCCGGCCGCAAGGACGAAAGCGGCGATTTCACCAAGGGCGCGGGCCTGGCCGACGCGCAGGCCCAGGTGGTGCTCGACTACATTGCCGGCAAGCCGCCGGCCGACAATGCCGGCATCGCCGAACTCAAGGCCATGCAGGCGCTCTTCGATGCGGCGGGCTACGGCCCCAATCGCATCAGGATCGATCCTTCGGTGGTGCGCGGCCTCGAATATTATACCGGCCCGGTCTTCGAGATCGAGCTGACCTTCAAGGTGCAAAACGAAAAGGGCCAGGACGTGGTGTTCGGCTCGGTCGGCGGCGGCGGGCGCTATGACGGCCTGGTTTCCCGCTTCCGCCGCGAGCCGGTGCCGGCCACCGGTTTTTCCATCGGCGTGTCGCGCCTGGCCAATGCGCTCAAACTGACCGGCAATCTCGTCGCCGCCGAACCGGCCGGCCCGGTCGTCGTTCTGGTCATGGACAAGGACCAGACGGCTCGCTACCAGGCCATGGTCAGCGAACTCCGCCAGGCCGGCATCCGCGCCGAGATGTTCCTCGGCGCCACCAAGAATTTCGGCAAGCAGGTCGCCTATGCCGACAAGCGCAATGCCCCCGCCGTCATCATCGAGGGCAGCCAGGAGCGTGAGCAGGGCATCGTCCAGGTCAAGGACCTCGTCGCCGGCAAGCAGGCGGCCCGGGCGATCACCGACAATGCCGAATGGAAGGCCGCCCGCCCTGGCCAGTTCGAGGTGAAGCGCGACGACCTGGTGAGCGCGATCCAGCAATTGCTGAGCGCGCAATGAGGCGCCGCGTCCCGATATTGGGCGTCCTCTTCCTGTCTCCGCCGAAGGGAGAGGGGAAGGGGTCCGTGCCATGACCAATTCCGCCTATCGCCGGGCCCAGCTCGAAGCCCTTGTCGAAGCCCAGGGCGGCTGCCGGGCGACGCCGCCGCTGCTGCTCAAGGCCGATCCCTATTTCGACCTGGCCGGCGAGGAATTCGGCCGGCGCCTGCTGCTCACCAGCGCCGTGAGCGGCGAGGAATATTGCCTGCGGCCCGATTTCACCCTGCCTATCGTGGCCGATTATATCGCCAATGGCGCCGGCCAGCCGGCCGCCTTTTCCTATCTCGGCCCGATTTTCCGCCAGCGCGCCACCGGTCCGGCCGAATTCGAGCAGGCGGGCGTCGAATTGCTGGCCCAGCCCGATGGCAATATCGCGCTCGATCAGGTGCTGACCTTCGCGCGCGCCGCCCTCTCGCTCTATGGCGTCACCCCGCAGGTGCGGCTGGGCGGCGTCGGCCTGTTCGAGGCGCTGCTGGCGCAGGCCGACATGCCGGCGGCCTGGCGGCCGCGCATCCGTCATCGCTTCGGCCATACCGAGGCCATGAACCGGCTGCTGGCCCGGCTCGAAAAGGCTTCGGGCAGGGCCGCGACATCGCAGGCGCATGTCGACGACCTCGTCGAGGATGTCACCGCCCGCATGGTTTCGGCCGGTTTGAGCCTCTCCGATGGCCGCACGCCCCGTGAAGTGGCCACGCGCTATCTCGAACAGCAGACGCTCGAAGCCGCGCGCGTGCCCGCCGCCACCCTGGCACTGTTGCGCGATTACCTGGCGATTTCGGGTGAGGTGCTGCCGGCCCTGCGCGAAGTGGAAGCCCTGGCCGAACGGCATGGCCTCATGCTCGGCGCGCCCATCCGCGCCATCCGCCGCCATCTGGAAGGCCTGGGCGAGGCCCGTGTCGCCTTCGATGCCAGTTTCTCGCCGCGCCTCGATTATTATACCGGCATCGTCTTCGAGATGCGCGGGCAGGGGGATACGGTACTCGCCTCGGGCGGGCAATATGACCGCCTGCTCGAACGCCTCGGGGCCCGCAGCCCCATTGCCGCTTCCGGCTGCGCGCTCTGGGTCGATCGCCTCGAAGCGGAGTGGCCGAAATGAGCTTTACCCTCGCCGTGCCCTCCAAGGGGCGCCTCGAAGAATTGACCCGCGAATGGTTCGCCGCGCGCGGCCTCACCATTACGCGCCCGGGCGGCGCGCGCTCCTATCTCGGGGCTATCGAGGGGGCGCCCGATATTACCGTCCGCTTTTTTCCGGCGTCCGAAATTGCCCGCGAGCTTATTCGCGGCAATATCGACCTGGGCGTGACCGGGCTCGACCTGATCCACGAAACCAGCGAGCAGGGCCCCGAAGCGGTGGCGAAGATCGGGGACCTCGATTTCGGCCATGCCGATGTGGTGGTCGCCGTGCCCGATGCCTGGATCGACGTTACCCATATGCACGACCTGGCCGATGTCGCGTCCGATTTCCGCTCCCGCCATGGCCGCTGGATGCGGATCGCCACCAAATATGTGACCATTACCCGCCAGCACTTCGCCCGCGCCGGCATTGCCGAATACCGTATCGTGGAAAGCCTCGGCGCCACCGAAGCCGCGCCGGCTTCGGGCGTGGCCGACATCGTGGTGGACATTACCTCCACCGGCTCCACCCTGGCGGCCAACGGCCTGCGCGTGCTGGAAGATGGCATCATGCTCAAGAGCCAGGCCTGCCTGTTCGCGGCCCGCCACCCGGCCTGGAGCGCCGAAAAGCAGGCATTCATGGCGGATTTCGTCGCGCGGCTGGGCCTCGCGCCCGCGCCGGTTGCCTAGATGGATCCGGTCGAAACCCTGTTGATCGTGCTGCTGGTCCTGGCCGGTGTCGGCGCCATCGTCTATGCCGGCCTGCGCACGCCATCCCGGCCCGCCGAAGTGGCGGAAGATGCCGCCGGCCCTACCGGCGACGGGGCGGAAAGCCCCGGCAACGACCCATCGTGACGCCTTCCTTGCCTTGTGCCGGCAAATCACGGCACAAGCGAGGTGTCTTGCGCCGGGGGGATTAGTGGCCCAAGCCTTCGATGAGATTGAACTGACCATCCTTATGCCCTGCCTCGACGAGGCGGAAACCCTGGCGACGTGCATCGGCAAGGCACGCGCCTTCCTCGATCGCAGCGGCATGGACGGCGAGGTGCTCATTGCCGATAACGGTTCGCGGGACGGCTCGCAGGAGATCGCCCGCAGCCACGGTGCCCGGCTGGTCGAGGTCGACCGGCGCGGCTATGGCGCGGCCCTGGCCGCCGGCATCGCCCAGGCGCGCGGCCGTTTCGTCATCATGGGCGATGCCGACGACAGCTATGATTTTTCCCGGCTCGATGCCTTTGTCGAGCAATTGCGCGACGGCGCCGACCTGGTCATGGGCAATCGTTTCGCCGGCGGTATCGCGCCCGGCGCCATGCCCTGGCATCACCGCTATATCGGCAATCCGGTCCTGAGCGCGCTGGGACGGCTGTTCTTCCGCACGACGATCCGCGATTTCCATTGCGGCCTGCGCGGGTTCCGCCGCGCGGCCATTACCGGGCTCAACCTGCGCACAACCGGCATGGAATTCGCGTCCGAAATGGTGGTCAAGGCCACCCTGGGCCAGCTCGATATCCGCGAGGTCCCCACCACGCTTGCCCGGGACGGGCGCAGCCGCCGCCCGCATCTGCGCTCCTTCCGCGACGGCTGGCGGCATTTGCGGTTCCTGCTGCTGTTTTCCCCGCGCTGGCTGTTCCTCTATCCCGGCGTCACCTTCCTGCTGCTGGGCCTGCTGGTGGGCGGCATCTTGCTGCCCGGGCCCTTGCGGCTGGGCCGCATCACGCTCGATATCCATACCGTGCTGGTCGCCAGCCTCAGCGTCATTGTCGGGGTGCAATCCATCGCCTTCGCCATTATCGGGCGGCGCTTCGCCTCCCGCTATGGCTTCATCCCCCGCTCGGGCGCCCATGATCGGCTGCTCGAAGCGCTGACCCTCGAGCGGGTGCTGGCGCTGGCTATCCTCATCATGCTGGCGGGGCTGGTGGCGCTGGGCTGGGGCGTGGGCGAATGGGCCAAACGCGATTTCGGCCCCCTCAATCCCTCGACCACCATGCGCCCCATGATCGTGGCACTCACGGCCCTCGTCACCGGTTTTCAGTTGACGATGAGCGGCTTCATGGCCTCGATGATCGACATTCCCATCCAGGAGCGGCGCCTGGCCGACAAGGTTTCGCCGCCCGAACCCGGCCAGCCTCCCTCCGACCCCGCGTGATCCAGAAATGTTCGATCCCCTCACCCTTCTTGCCCTTGCCGCTATTGGCATGCTGGCCGGTTTCATCGACGCCATTGCCGGCGGGGGCGGCATGATTACCGTGCCGGCGCTGCTTTCGGCGGGCCTGCCGCCGGTGGCGGCCCTCGCCACCAACAAGATGCAGAGCGTGGTCGGCACCTTCATGGCCGTCAGCACCTATTGGCGGCGTGGCTTTGTCGATCTCCGCCGGCTCGTTCCGGCCATCGCGCTCACCTTTGCCGGCAGCCTGCTCGGCGCGCTCACCGTGTCCCGTCTCGATACTTCGCTCCTGGCCATTGCCGTGCCCGTGGCCCTGATCGGCATCGCGCTCTATTTCCTGTTCGCGCCGAAACTTTCCGATGCCGACAGCACCGCGCGCCTGCCCTACGGGCCCTATGTGCCGCTCATGGGCTTTGCCATCGGCTTTTACGACGGCATATTCGGGCCGGGCACCGGCTCGTTCTTCACCATCGGTTTCGTGCTGCTGTTCGGCCTGGGACTGACCCGCGCCACCGGCAGCACCAAGGCGCTCAATTTCGTGTCCAACCTGGCGGCCCTGGCCATTTTCATTCCCCAGGCCCATGTCGTCTGGCCGGTCGCCATCGTCATGGCCCTCGGCCAGCTCGTCGGCGGCTATCTCGGCGCCCATACCGGCATTCGCTACGGCGCCAGGGTGATCCGCCCGCTGGTGGTCCTCGTCTCCATCGCCATGGCGCTCAAGCTGCTGTTCTTTCCCTAGATCGGCTCGTGTTGGGCGGAAACAGGTGTTCAAAGACCTCGTAGTGAGTGTCGAACCCATGAGGTGAGCTACGCCGGCACATTGGTGCCACGCCCTCGCCCGGCGATGGGCTCGGGATGCGGTCTGCCGGTCGTCCGGCGCCAACGTGAAAAGTCCGCGAGCGGCAAGCATGCGCCCAATGAAAAAGCCCCGGCGTCTCCACCGGGGCTTTCCGCGAAGATCGTGACTGGGAAGAAACGATCCTCGAAGGTCTTGTCTTATCAGGCGGCAAGGCCGCCCGGCACGCGTCTGCTGCGTCCGCGCAGGGCAGTTTCCGGCCCAGCGCGGCTTTGGCGCGTCGGGCCGGAAACGGCGCGGCCCGTGAGCGAAAGGAGAATCTAAGTCGCTGCGCGACTTAGAAGTCCATGCCGCCCATGCCGCCCATGCCGCCGCCGGCGGGCATGGCGGGCGCCGGATCCTTCGGGGCGTCCACGACGGTCGCCTCGGTGGTAATCAGCAGCGAGGCCACCGAAGCAGCGTCCTGCAACGCATGGCGCACGACCTTGACCGGATCGATCACGCCGAGCGAGACGAGATCGCCATATTCGTCGCTGGCCGCGTTGTAACCGAAGGTGGCGGCATTGTTCTCGAGGATCTTGCCCACCACGACCGAGCCTTCGGCACCGGCATTGTTGGCAATGCAGCGCACCGGCTCCTGCAGGGCGCGGCGCACGATGGCGATACCGGCTTCCTGGTCGGCATTGACGCCCTTGGCCTTGATATTGGCCGAGGCGCGCAGCAGCGCGACGCCGCCGCCAGCCACGATGCCTTCTTCGACGGCGGCGCGGGTGGCATTGAGCGCGTCATCGACGCGGTCCTTGCGTTCCTTGACTTCCACTTCGGTCGAACCGCCGACGCGGATCACGGCAACGCCGCCGGCGAGCTTGGCCAGGCGTTCCTGGAGCTTCTCGCGGTCATAGTCCGAGGTGGTTTCCTCGATCTGCGCCTTGATCTGGCCGACGCGGCCCTGGATGTCTTCGGCCGAACCGGCGCCATCGACGATGGTGGTGGTTTCCTTGGTGATTTCGACGCGCTTGGCGGTACCCAGCATGTCGATGGTCACGTTTTCGAGCTTGATGCCCAAATCTTCCGAGATCACCTGGCCACCGGTCAGGATGGCGATGTCCTCGAGCATGGCCTTGCGGCGGTCACCGAAGCCCGGGGCCTTGACGGCGGCAACCTTGAGGCCGCCACGCAGGCGGTTGACCACGAGGGTGGCCAGGGCTTCGCCCTCGATGTCCTCGGCGATGATGAGCAGCGGACGCTGGCTCTGCACGACGCTTTCCAGGATCGGCAGGATGGCCTGGAGATTGGAGAGCTTCTTTTCGTGCAGCAGGATCACCGGGTCTTCGAGAACCGCGGTCATCTTTTCAGCATTGGTGACGAAATAGGGCGAGAGATAGCCCCGGTCGAACTGCATGCCTTCCACGACGTCGAGTTCGGTTTCGGCGGTCTTGGCTTCCTCGACGGTGATGACACCCTCATTGCCGACCTTCTGCATCGCCTCGGCGATCATGTCGCCGATTTCCTTCTCGCCATTGGCCGAGATGGTGCCGACCTGGGCGACTTCGGACGAAGAGGTGATCTTCTTGGCCGAACCCTTGAGCGATTCGACGACTTCGGCCACGGCCAGGTCGATGCCGCGCTTCAGATCCATCGGGTTGAAGCCGGCGGCCACGGCCTTGACGCCCTCGACCACGATGGCCTGGCCCAGCACGGTGGCGGTGGTGGTGCCGTCGCCGGCCACGTCATTGGTCTTGGAGGCGACCGAGCGGAGGAGCTGCGCGCCCAGGTTCTCGAACTTGTCTTCCAGCTCGATTTCCTTGGCGACCGACACGCCGTCCTTGGTGATGCGCGGCGCGCCGAACGACTTTTCGATCACGACATTGCGGCCCTTGGGACCCAGCGTCACCTTCACCGCATTGGCGAGGATATTGACGCCGCGCAGCATCTTTTCGCGGGCGTCGGTGGAGAATTTGACTTCCTTGGCGGCCATTTATGGCTCCTTGAAAATATCGGGTTGATGGGTACGAAAAATGGGCGCGAGAAGCGGCTTACGCTTCGATCACGCCCATGATGTCGCTTTCCTTCATGATGAGCAGGTCTTCGCCGTTGAGCTTGACCTCGGTGCCGCTCCACTTGCCGAACAGCACGCGGTCGCCGGCCTTGACGTCGGGGGCAATGATCTTGCCGCTCTCGTCACGGGCGCCGGGGCCCACCGATACGATCACGCCCTCGGAGGGCTTTTCCTTGGCGGTATCGGGAATGATGATCCCGCCCTTGGTCTTTTCTTCAGAGTCAACGCGACGGACGACCACGCGGTCGTGCAGGGGACGGAAGCTCATGATTGCTCCTTGTGGCATCTGTTCAATGCAATTTCGGTCCTCCTAGCACTCGTTTGGAGTGAGTGCTAACAGGATGGCCGGGATATAGGGATGCCGCTCGGCCGGAGTCAAGGCCGGGTGAACCGAAGTTTTTTCTCGTGCGTTAATGGCCATATCGCCAACCCGCCGCGAGAGCTTCGATCATGGCCGAAATCGACGACCGTTCCAGTAAAGTCAGCCCGGTACCGGGCCGGGTCCATATCTTCTTCGACGATGCGGAAATCGCCAGCACGCTCAAGGCGGTGCAGGTGGACCAGCCGGGCCGCACGCCGCGCATCTTCGTGCCGCTCGACGACATTCATCCCGGTATTCTCGCGGCCTCCGAAACCACCCGGGCCGACGAGGCCTTGGGCGAGGCGCATTTCTATACCGTCAAGACCCTCACCGCCGACGGCATCGACGAGGCCTGGTATTATCCCTATGCCGAGGGGGCCTATGCGGCGGTGCGGGGCCTCATCACCTTTGGCGGCGATCGCGTCACCCTGCATGTCTCCGAGGTCTGAACGGCCGCGTTTCCCCCTTCCCCCCGCGCCGGCTCTACGGCATAAGGCTCTGCATGAGTGAACAATCCGCCTACCAGATCAAATTGCGCCGCACCGGCGGCGTCGGCCCCAACACCAATTGGCAATGGGCCATTCACGACGCCGAAGGCAGGCCGGTCAAGACCGGCACGGCGGTCGGCCCCGAGCACAAGGCTTTCGCCACCGCGCGCATCGCCAAGGAAAAGCTGGAAGCCGCCGGCAAGTAGCGGCCGCATGCGGCCCGAGGGGCGGGGAGGGGATCGTGCTGACCGGACGCGCCGCGGCGATGGCTTCTTCACCGGTGTCCGGCCGCGTCAACGCCCCCATGCACGGCATCGTGCTCAAGGTGGTTTCGGTCTGCTGCTTCGTGGTCATGTCCACCCTGCTCAAGGCCACGCTCACCATCCCCTCCGGGCAGATGGTGTTTTTCCGCTCTTTCTTCGCGCTGATCCCGGTGCTGCTCTGGCTCGCCTGGCGCGGCCGCCTGCGCGATGCCTTCGCCACCAGCCGTCCCGCCGGCCACGTGGTGCGCGGCCTGGTCGGCGTTGCCTCCATGAGTTGCGGTTTTTTCGCGCTGACCCGCCTGCCGCTGCCCGAGGCCACCGCCATCAGCTATGCCGCCCCGCTGCTCATCGTGGTCTTTTCCGCCCTGCTGCTGCACGAGCGGGTGCATGTCTTCCGCTGGAGCGCCGTATTGGTCGGCATGGCCGGCGTGCTCATTATCCTGTGGCCGCGCCTCACCCTGTTTTCCGGCGGTCCCGCGCCGGGCGACGCCGAGGCGGTGGGAGCGCTGGCCGCCATCTGCGCCGCCGTGCTCTCGGCCTTCGCCATGCTGCAGGTGCGCACGCTGGTGCAGACCGAGCGCAGCGAAACCATCGTCACTTATTTCTTCATCAGCGCCAGCATCCTCTCGCTGGTCACCGTGCCCCTGGGCTGGGTCTGGCCCAGCCCGCAACAGGCCCTGCTCCTGGTGGGCGCCGGCATTTTCGGCGGCATCGGGCAATTGCTCCTCACCTCCTGCTACCGCTATGCCGACATGTCGGTCATCGCGCCGTTTGAATATGTGTCGCTGATCCTCACCATCGTCATCGGCTTCCTGGTCTTTGGCGACGTGCCGACGCTGGCCATGCTGGCGGGCGCGCTCATCATCGTCGCCTCCGGCATCGCCGTGATCCTGCGCGAGCACGTCCTGGGGCTCGACCGCACCCGCGCCAAGCAGGCCAGCACGCCCTGACCTCGCCGCGAGCCAATCCCGCCAGCGAGAAACAGCGTGCCGGGGGCTGGCGGAAGGCTTAGCCGGCCGCCGCCATTTCGGCCCAGTTCTGCCGCTTGCGGTAAATGGTCGAGGGGCTGATCTCGAGCGCGGCGGCGGCCATGGAAATATTGCCCCCGAACAGGGCGATGGCTTCCTCGATGATCCGCTGTTCCTGCTGCCACATGGGCAATACGCGCCGCCGGCTTTCGACGCGCGGCGTTTCGCCAACGCCGGGACTTGCCGCCCGCGATTCGATATCGGCCGCATCCAGCATATGGGCGCCGATCTCGCCGCCATCGAACATGACCACGATGCGGCGGATGAGGTTCTGCAATTGCCGTACATTGCCCGGCCAGTCGGCCGCCGTGAGCTGCTGGCCCGCCTCGGCCGAAAACCCGTCAAAGCGCTTGTGTTCCTCGGCCGCGTAATGCCCCAGGAAATGCCGGGCCAGCACCATCACGTCGCTCGGCCGCTGCCGCAGCGGGGGCAGGTGGATCGGCAATACGTGCAGGCGGTAGAACAGGTCCTCGCGGAACTTGCGCTCGGCGATCATCTGCATGGGATTGCGATTGGTGGCGCAGATCACCCGCACATCGACCTTGCGCACCGCCGTCTCGCCCACTCGCGACACGCTGCCGGTCTGCAGGAAGCGCAGCAGTTTCGATTGCAGCGACAGGTCCATTTCCCCGATCTCATCGAGGAACAGCGTGCCGCCATGGGCCAGCTCCGCCGCGCCCTTGCGATCCTCATGCGCGCCGGTAAAGGCGCCCCGCGCCACCCCGAACAATTCGCTTTCCATCAGGTCGCGCGGAATGGCGGCGCAATTGATGGCCACGAACCTCTTGTCGGCCCTGGGCCCCTGCGCGTGCAGGGCCTCGGCGCAGACATCCTTGCCGGTCCCGCTTTCCCCGGTGATGAAGACCGGCGCGGACGAGGCCGCGACCCGGCCGATCTGCTCGTAGAGAAACTGCATGGCGCTCGATGCGCCCACGAAGCCGGCAAAATCGGTGATGGCGGGTGCCGCCGCCGCTTCCAGGCTCAGGGCTCGCGGCCGGTTGTGCCGCTGCGCCAATTCCCCGATCCGCGCGGCCAGCGCCTCGGCGGCGATGGGCCGGGCCACGCAATCGTGCGCGCCCGCCCGCATGGCCGCGAGCGCCGTGCTCACCGAACCGCCGCCGGCCATGGCCAGCACCAGCGCGCCTTCGGCCAGCCGCACCAGGCGCGTCACCGCATCCTCGATACCCGGCGCCAGGTCCGCCAGGCTCTCCAGGTCGGCAATGACGATGTCGAAACGGTCGCGGCGCAGCAGGTCCAGGGCCATATGGCCGTTCCCGGCCACGATCACGTCCGGCGCGCTCAGCAGGGCGCTGCTCAGCGCCGCGCCGGTCTGGCGGGCCGAGGCCCCGTCACGGTCGATCAGCAGAAGCTGTCCGCAAAGGGCGACATCGCTTCCCGTACTCATGGCCATATGCGTCAAAACCCGTTTCTTCGCCGGCTCGGAAGCCGCTTTCGGCCCCGTTGTTTATAGGCCCGCCGATGGTGGGCGATTAGGGTAAATAATCCGTTCTTGCGATGCGCCTGAAAACCGGCTCTATCTCTGCGCCATGCGGAAAAACCTGAATCAGGACGCCTTCCATCCCATTGTCCGCGGCGTCGCCCAAGCGGGCGTGCGCGTGGCCAATGAGCGTGCCGTGATGACGCTGATCGCGGGCAATCCGGGCTGCTCCAATGCCGATATCGCCCGCATTACCGGCCTGGGCCCGCAGACCACGGCCCGCATCCTGGCCGATCTGGAAGAACGCGATCTGGTGCGGCGCGGCGCATTGTTGCGCGGCCGCCGGGGCCAGCCGGCCACACCCTATCGGCTCAACCCCGAAGGCGCCTATAGCCTGGGCGTCGAAATCGGCTGGCGCCATGCCGAAGTGCTGTTGTTTTCCATGGCCGGCCAGGTGCTGGCCCGCCGCCGGCACGCCTATCCCTTTCCCGAGGTCGAAACCCTGTTCGCGCGGCTTGCCGCCGATATCGAGACGGTGCTGTCCGGGCTGGCCCCGGCCCAGCGCGAACGCATTACGGGGCTGGGCCTGGCCATGCCCGGCACATTCGGGGAGGCCCTGGCGCGGCTCGGCGCGTCGCCGGCGCAGATCGCCGCCTGGGCCGGTTTCGACCCCGTCGCGCGACTGGCCGGAATGACGGGCCATTTCGTCCACCGGGTCAATGACGGCAATGCCGCCGCCTGGGGCGAAATCGCCTTTCACGCCACGCCGCGCCCGTCCGGTTTCGCCTATCTCCATATCGGTACCTTTATCGGGGCAGGCCTGGTCATCGAGGGCAATCTGTGGGACGGCCCCGGCGGCAATGCCGCCGACCTGGGCGCCACCATCGCCGTGAGCCGCGACGGCCAGCCGACATTTCCGCACCTGGCCGCGTCGCTCTTTGCCCTGGGGGAGTGCCTCGAGCGTGCGGGATTGCGGCCCGCCGAGCCCGATCCGGCCCGTTGGGACTGGCGGACGCTCGAACCGGTCCTGGGCGGCTGGATCGAGGATGCCGGCCATGTCCTGGCCCAGGCCGCCATGACCGCCCGGGCCCTGGCCGAGGTCGATGTCGTGGTCATTGGCGGGGAACTGCCCCAGGCGGTGCTGGGCCGGCTGATGCAGGCCATGCGCGCCAGCCTGCATGCCCTGCCGCCGCTGGGCCATGGCCTGCCGGAGATCAAGCCGGGCCAGCTCGGGGCCTCGGCGGGCGCGATCGGTGCGGCCCAATTGGTGTTTTTCCGCAGCTTCTTTTCCCGTGTCTGGGACGTTTTCGAGGCTCCGCTCGCTTAAATTAGCGCGGGAGAGCGGTGCGCCGCCGCTTTTTCCACCCTTGCGGGGATGCTAAGAGAAAGGGGCCGAATCCCGGCGCATGAGAAGGGGTTGCAGGTCCGCCCGTGCAGGCACTGGTCTATTCGTTCATCGCACTTGCCGCCGCCGCCATGGGCGCGCTGGCCTATTTCGCGCTGACCTTCACGCCCGCCAATGCCATTCTGGTCGCCGTAGTCTTCGGTTGCGCCTGCGTGGTCCTGATGGAGCGGCAATTGCGCCTGCGCGCCGAAAACCGGCTCGAACGCGCTATCGAGGATCTTTCACGCCTGCTTGCCACCGATGCCCAGGCCGGCGCGGTACTGGGCCAGCGCATCAATGCCTTGACCGATCTCAATCCCGGCCAGCGGCTCGAAACCGTGGAAGCCGATATTTCCGTGCTCGGCACCGTTATCCGGCAGGTGGCCGAGGCCGTGGCCGAAATGGAAGACAAGGTTGAAAAGGCCGCCCGCTCCGGGCCGGCCGCCGACCCGTCCTCCGGACGCGAGCGGATGATCGCCGCGCCATCGGATGGCCCGACCGCCTCGCCGCGTCTGCCCGAGCCGGTCATTCCGCTCGAAACCCTGCGCCAGGCCCTCTCGGAAAACCGGCTGATCCACCATATCCAGCCCATCGTGCGCCTGCCCCAGCGCCGCCCCGCCGGCTACGACCTCGTGCCGCGCCTGATGCTCGAAGACGGCGACCTGGCCGGTCCGCCCGATTTCATGCCGCGCCGCAACGGCCACGATGTCATCTGCCAGATCGAAGGAACGGGGCTGGCCGAAGCCATCGCCATTGCCCGCCGCTCGCGCACCGGGGGGCAGCCGGTGACCCTGCACGTGCCGCTTTCGCGCGCCAGCCTGGGCGAGGCGGCCGCGGCCGAGCAGATATTGGTGACGCTCGATGCCAATCGCGCGATCGCCGCCGGCCTGGTCTTTGCCATGACCGACGCCGACTGGCGCAGCCTCACGAGCGCCGAGCGCGCCATCGTCGAGGCGATCATGCGCAAGGGCGCCGGCTTCTCGCTGCTCGACATGGCGTCGCTGCGCATCGACGTGGCCGAACTGGCCGCCCTGGGCGTGCGTTCGCTGCGGGTCGATGCTGCCGGCCTGCTCGAAGCGCCCGAGCGCTATACCGATTTCCATCTCACCGATATCGCCGCCTATCTCGCCCGTTTCGAGATGACCCTGCTGGCCACCGGCATTGCCGGCGAGCGGCAGATCGTGGAACTGCTCGACAACGACATCACCCTGGTCAGCGGCGATTATATCGCCGCGCCCGGTCCGGTCCGCACCGACCTGGCGCTCGAGCCCATGCGCAGCGTCACGCCGCAATTGCGGCGGGCGGAACGCTAGCGCCCATGGCCGGTTTTTGCTTGATCCGGGCGGCCCAACTGGCCCATAGAGCAGCGGTAAAGGCGGCTTTGCGCATCGGCTGGAAGGCTCTCGCGCATGGCGTGCCGCCCCATTTTTGAAGGCCAGCCATGACAGCGCCTCTACCGACCATATCCGGGCTTTCCGACCTTTCGGGCCGCTACGATGCGGTGTTGAGCGATGTCTGGGGCGTCATCCACAATGGCGTTTCCGCCTTTCCCGAGGCGGTCGAGGCGCTCCGGCACTTTCGCCGCAACGGGGGCAGGGCGGTGCTCATCACCAATGCGCCGCGCCCCTCCGGGCCCATCGTCGCCATGCTCGACCAGCTCGGCGTGCCGCGCGACGCCTATGATTCCATCGTCTCTTCGGGCGATGTCACCCGCTCGATGATCGCCCGTTATCGGGGCAAGGCCATCCACCATGTCGGCCCGCCCACCGCCGACGACGCGCTTTACGAGGGGTTCGACCTGCGCCGCACCGGCCCGGAAGAGGCCGAGGCCATCGTTGTCACCGATCTCGATACCGACGACGACACGCCCGAAATGTACCGCGAGCGCGCCAAGTCCTGGCTCAGCCGCAAGCTCCCCATGATCTGCGCCAATCCCGACCGCGTGGTCGAGCACGGCGACAAGATCATCTATTGCGGCGGCGCGCTGGGCGATCTCTATTCGGCCATGGGCGGCATGGTCCACATGGCCGGAAAGCCCTATCCGCCCATCTACGAGGAAGCCTTCCGCCTGGCCGAAGCCGCCGCCGGCAGCCCTCTCGACAAGGCGCGGGTCCTGGCCATCGGCGACAGCGTGCGCACCGATGCGGCCGGCGCCGCCCAGTTCGGCATCGACCTGTTGTTCATCACCGGCTCCATTCACGCCGCCGAACTCGATGCCTTCGGCAAGCCCGATCCGCAGGCCATCGCCGATCTGGTCGCCCCCAGCCGCGCCCGCGCCGCCGGCTATCTGCCGCGCCTTTCCTGGTAGGATCGCCCCTGTTGACCGGCTTTACCCGTCTTTCCAGTCTCGACGCCCTGCCTGCCCGGCTGCGCGGCGCCTATGTCGCCATCGGCAATTTCGACGGCATGCACCGGGGCCACCAATCCATTCTGGCGGCGCTTCTCGCCCAGGCGCGCGCCGCCAATGCGCCGGCGATCATGCTGACTTTCGAGCCGCATCCGCGCGATGTCTTCGCGCCCGCGCCCTTCATGTTCCGCCTGACCCAGGGCGATGCCAAGGCGCGGCTGGCCGAGGCCATGGGGCTCGACGGCATCGTCATCCTGCCTTTCGACCGGCCCTTTTCGCAGGTCGAGGCCGAGGATTTCGTCGGCAATATCCTGGTCGAGCGTCTTGGGGTGCGCGGCGTCTTCGTCGGCGCCGATTTCCACTTCGGCCGCCAGCGCCGCGGCACGCCCAATTTCCTCGGCGCCGAGGGGCGGCGCCACGGCTTTGCCGTCGAAGTGCTCGACCTCATGGACGAGGGCGACGAGGTCATTTCCTCCTCGCGCATCCGCGCCGCCCTTTCCGAAGGCGGCGTTGCCGCCGCCAACCGGCTTCTGGGCTATCACTGGTTCTTCGAGGGCTGCGTGGTCAAGGGCGATCAGCGCGGGCGCGAACTGGGCTATCCCACCGCCAATACCGCGACCCCCACCGGTTTCCAGCTCGCCCAGGGCGTCTATGCCGTGCGCGCGCGCCTCGGCAATCGCCTGTTCGATGGCGTCGCCGCCTATGGCAAACCCATGTTCGACAACCAGCGCCCGCCCTTCGAGACGCATCTGTTCGACTTCGACGAGGATATCTACGACCAGAGCCTTGTCGTCGCGCTCGTCGCGCATATCCGCGGCCAGGAAGTGTTCAACGGCCTCGATGAACTCATCGCCGCCATGGACCGGGATTCGCGCAAGGCCCGCGACCGGCTCGCTTCGGCCCGGCCGATCGGCGCGCTGGACGAAAAACTCGGCTTCTTCGCCTAGCGCCGTTCCAAATCAGCCTTTGCCCCATCGGCCCGCGCTTGCTACAACCCGGCGCACATCTTCCCGAACGAAACGCCGATCCATGAACGACACCGCTGCCAGCGCGACCGAGAAAGACTATTCGGCCACGCTTTTCCTGCCGGAAACCACCTTCCCCATGCGCGCCGGGCTGCCCCAGCGTGAGCCCGAATGGCTCAAGCGCTGGGAAGACATGGACATTTACGGCCTGCAGCGCGAGCAGGCCAAGGACCGCCCGCTTTTCACCCTGCATGACGGCCCGCCCTATGCCAATGGCAATATCCATATCGGCCACGCGCTCAACAAGACGCTGAAGGACCTCGTCGCCCGCTCCATGCAGATGTTGGGCTACAATTCCGCCTATGTGCCGGGCTGGGATTGCCACGGCCTGCCCATCGAATGGAAGATCGAGGAGCAGTACCGCGCCCGGGGCAAGGACAAGAACGAGGTGCCGGTGGTCGAATTCCGCCAGGAATGCCGCGCCTTCGCCACCCAATGGGTCGATGTCCAGCGCGAGGAATTCAAGCGCCTCGGCGTCCTGGGCGAATGGGACAATCCCTACCTCACCATGAGCTTCGACGCCGAAGCCCAGATCGCCCGCGAATTGATGAAAGTCTCGATGTCGGGCCAGCTCTATCGCGGCTCCAAGCCCGTCATGTGGTCGGTGGTCGAGCGCACGGCCCTCGCCGAAGCCGAAATCGAATACCAGGATTACGAGAGCGACACGATCTGGGTGAAGTTCCCGGTTCGCTCGGGCGGTGGCGACATCCGGTCCAAGGCATTCCACGACCTCAATGCATCGGTCGTCATCTGGACCACGACGCCCTGGACCATCCCGGCCAACCGCGCCATCTCCTATTCCAGCCGTATCCAATATGGCCTCTACGAGGTCACCCAGGCCCCGGAGGGTAATTGGGCGGCAATCGGCGACAAGCTCATCCTGGCTGACAAGCTGGCCGCCGACGTCTTCGCCAAGGCCAAGGTCGAAGCCTTCGCGCGCATCGGCGACGTCGATCCGGCCCATATCGCGTCGTGCAGCCACCCCCTGCGCGGTTTTGGCGGCGGCTATGAATTTGAAGTGCCCCTGCTCGATGGCGAGCACGTCACCGACGATGCCGGCACGGGTTTCGTTCACACCGCTCCGGGCCATGGTCTCGACGATTTCGGCATCTGGATGGAATCGACGCGCCTGCTACAGGAGCGCGGCATCGACCCCGCCATTCCCTATGTCGTGGACGATGCCGGCTTCTACACCAAGGACGCGCCCGGCTTCGAGGGCGCCCGCGTCATCGACGACAACGGCAAGAAGGGCGACGCCAACAACAAGGTCATCGCCGCTTTGGCCGAGGCCGGCGCCATGGTCGCGCGCGGCCGCGTCAAGCACCAATATCCCCATTCCTGGCGCTCCAAGAAGCCGGTCATCTATCGCAATACCCCGCAATGGTTCGTCTATATGGACCGTGACATCGACGGGGCGGCGGGCGATACGCTGCGCGCCCGTGCCCTCGCGGCCATCGACAGGACGAAATTCTACCCCGCTGCCGGGCAGAACCGCATTCGCGCCATGATCGCCGACCGTCCCGATTGGGTGCTCAGCCGCCAGCGCGCCTGGGGCGTGCCGATCACGGTGTTCGTCCATAAGCAGACCGGCGAAATCCTCAAGGACGAGGCGGTCAATCACCGCATCGCTCAGAGCTTCGAGGACGAGGGCGCCGACGCCTGGTACAAGCCCGGCGCTGCCGGGCGCTATCTGGGCGAGGACTATCGCGTCGACGATTACGAGATGATCCGGGACGTGCTCGACGTCTGGTTCGACTCGGGCTCCACCCATTCCTTCGTGCTGCGCAACAAGCAGAAATGGCCGCACCTGAAATTCCCGGCCTCGATGTATCTCGAAGGCTCGGACCAGCATCGCGGCTGGTTCCACTCCTCGCTGCTCGAAAGCTGCGCCACCAACGGTTTCGCGCCCTATGACAGCGTGCTCACCCATGGCTTCACCATGGATGGGGAAGGGCGCAAGATGAGCAAGTCGCTGGGCAATGTCGTCGCCCCGCAGGAGATCATCAAGCAATATGGCGCCGATATCCTGCGGCTCTGGGTGGCTTCCTCCGACTATTCGGAAGACCTGCGCCTGGGCAAGGAAATCATCCAGACCACGGTGGATGCCTATCGCAAGCTCAGGAATACCCTGCGCTGGCTGCTCGGCAATCTGGCCCATTTCCGCAAGGAAGACGTGGTGCCGGCCGAGCAGATGCCCGAGCTGGAGCGGCTGATGCTGCATCGCCTGGCCCGGCTCGATGCTGGCGTGCGCGCCGCCTACAAGGAATATGATTATCGCAAGGTCGTGACGCTGCTCACCAATTTCATGAATATCGAGCTATCGGCCTTCTATTTCGATATTCGCAAGGACGCGCTCTATTGCGACCCGATATCGAGCCTGAAGCGCCGTTCGGCCCTGACCGTGCTCGATCACCTGTTCAACTGCCTCACCGCCTGGCTCGCCCCCATCCTGGTCTTCACCATGGAAGAATGCTGGCTGGAGCGGCACCCCGAAGCGGGGTCCTCGGTGCATCTGCGCCTGTTTCCCGAGGTTCCGGCGGCCTGGCTCGACGATGCGCTGGCCGACAAGTGGCAGCTCATCCGCGCCGTGCGCCGCGTCGTCACCGGCGCGCTGGAAATCGAACGCCGCGAAAAGCGCATCGGCTCCTCGCTCGAAGCGGCCCCGCAAGTCTATCTGGCCGATGCGCGCTATGTGGTGGCGCTCGAAGGCCAGGACCTGGCCGAAATCGCCATCACGTCGGCGGTCGAGATCAGGCAGGCCGAGGGCCCGGCCGAAGCCTTCCGCCTCGAGGACGTGCCCGGCGTGTCGGTCCTGCCCGCCCTGGCCCAGGGCCAGCGCTGCGCCCGCTCCTGGAAAGTGCTGCCCGATGTGGGAAGCGATCCGGATTATCCCGACGTCTCGCCGCGCGACGCCCAGGCCCTGCGCGAACGCGCCGCGGCGGGACTTTGATGGCCAGGCTCGCCCCCCTTTCCCCTCTCCCGCAAGCGGAGAGGGGACGATGAGCCGGCCATCCCTGCGCGATCCCACCATCCTCGCCTCGCTCATGGGCGCGGTGCTGGCTTTCGGCATCGACCGGGCGCAGAAGGGGTTTCACATCGCCGGCCAATGCTATGCTCTCGGCCAGGCAATTTGCGTCGGTTTTCCCGGTTTCTACAATCCGATCGCCCTGACCGGCTGGCGCGGCGGCGAAGTGGTCCCGCTCACGTCCTTTTTCGACTATGTGCTGGTGTGGAATACCGGCATTTCCTATGGCCTGCTCGACAGCCTGCCGGTCTGGGCGCTGGGCCTGGTCATGCTGGTGGCCATTTTCGCCCTGGGATTGTGGTGGTGGCGCAGCCCCGCCCTCCTGGTGCGGCTGGGGCTGTCGCTCTGCATCGGCGGCGCCCTCTCCAATGCGCTCGACCGCCTGCTCTATGGCGCGGTGGCCGACTTTTTCCATTTACACTGGGGCGCTTGGTCCTTCTACATTTTCAACATAGCCGACATGGCCATTACCCTGGGTGTCGTCCTCTTGCTGGCCGATGCGCTCGGGCTGGGGAAGCGGCGCACAAATTCCGCACCGTGAGCGCGGCAAACATGGTGCTGCCAGAATCTGGTCTTAGCTGCCGGAATGAGCTATAAGCGCCGCCGACATCTTGAAGGACGTTTCATGCGTATGGGTTTGACCGGCAAGCGGGCCAGCGCCGCTGCGAAACTGGGTCTGGCGACAATGAGCCTGTTGGCCGCCGTGTCGCTGTCCGCCTGCACCACGGTCGAAGGCACCAATGCCATGACCGATTTCGGCACCTTCGAGCGCGAGGTGATGAACACCACCGCGCGCGGCATCGGCCTTATCCCCGGAGAGGCGCCGAAGGAGGACCTGACCCAGGCGCGGGCGCCCCTGGTGCTGCCCAAGGACCAGGCCAACCTGCCGCCGCCCACCACCGAGGTCGCCGCCGCCCAATTGCCGGAAAACAGCGACCAGGTGCGCATCGATACCTCCAATCTGTCCGAGGCCGATATCCAGCGCCTGCGCAATGCCCGCGTGGTGGATCTGCGCTCGCTCTCGGGCCGTCCCCTCACCGAAAGCGAGGCCAGGGCCCTGACCGCGCGCATGACCGCCGCCGGCATGAATGTCAGCGTCGGCGGCGAACGGCCGCTCTATCTGCCCCCGGACGAATATTTCACCCGCGTGGGCGATGCCGATCTGGTTTGCCGGGCGCCCAATGGCGACCTGGTGCCCCTGAGCGACGCCCGCTGCCCCGAAGACGTGCGCAAGGCTCTGCGCGTGCGCGGTCCCACCTCCAGCGGCATGCTGGGCAGTCCGGATGCGCGGCTGACCGACGCCGACACCAAGCTCTGATCCTGGTGTCGTAACGCTATGATTTCCGGCGGCCGGATCGTTCCGGCCGCCTTTCCCATTCTCCGCGCCGCCCGCCCGCCGCAACCGCGCCGGGCATCACGGGTCCCGCATGTCAGAAAGTCCGCTCATGAGCGACACGCCCAAACAACCCGAAATCGCCGACCGCCTGGCCAAGGTCATCGCCCGGGTGGGCCTGTGCTCGCGCCGCGACGCCGAAGGCTGGATCAGCGCCGGCCGGGTGGCCGTCAACGGCAAGAAGGTGCTCACTCCGGCCTTCAACGTCACCAGCCGCGACAAGATCGAGGTCGATGGCCTGCCGCTCGCCGCCCGTCAGGGCACCCGCGTCTGGCTCTATCATAAGCCGGCGGGCCTTGTGGTCACCGAGAAGGACCCCGAGGGCCGCCCCACAATTTTCGAGGAACTGGAAAGCAAGGGCCTGCCGCGCGTGCTCACCGTCGGGCGCCTCGACATTAATACCGAGGGCCTGCTGCTGCTCACCAATGACGGCGGATTGAAGCGGGTGCTCGAATTGCCCTCCACCGGCTGGCTGCGCCGCTATCGCGTGCGCGCCCATGGCACGATCTCCCAGGCCCAACTCGATGGCCTCAAGGACGGGATCGAGGTCGATGGCATCAAATACGGACCCATCCAGGCCAGCCTCGAGCGCGAGCAGGGCAGCAATGTCTGGTTGCTGCTGGGCCTGCGCGAGGGCAAGAACCGCGAGGTCAAGAACGTGCTGGGCGCGCTCGGCCTCGAGGTCAATCGCCTCATTCGCATTTCCTATGGCCCGTTCCAGCTCGGCGAATTGCCCGAAGGCGCGGTGGAAATGGTCAAGGCACGCCTGCTGCGCGACCAGCTTGGCAAGAAGCTCGCCGAATCCGCCGGCGTCGATTTTGAAAGCGACATGCCCGACATGCCGCCCCGGCCGCGCGAGGATCGCCCGGTACGCTCGCCGCGCGACCGCGATCTCGGCCGGCCGCGCCGTCCCGATCAGGCATCGCGCGGCGGCGGCCGCTTCGACGAGCGCGATGCCCGCCCACGCCGGCCCGGCCGCCCCGACCGCGAGGATGGCCTGCCCGTCCGGGCCCGCCGCATCCATTTCGATGAAGATGGCCGCGCCCCCGAAGTCTATGAGGACAAATCCGCATCCCGTCCGCGCCGCGACCGCGACGAGCGCCCCGCGCGTGGCTTCGGGGATCGTCCGGCACGTTCCGAGCGTCCCGAAAGCGGCCGGTCCTTTGCCGCCCGCCCGCCGCGCCGCGACGGCGGCAAGCCGGCCCGGGCCGGTTTCGGCAAAAGTGCCGGGCGCGATTTCGGCGACAAGCCTGCGCGTCCCTTTGGGGATCGTCCCGCGCGCGGCCCGCATGCCGATCGCGCCGCCGATGCCCGCCCCAAGCGCGGTTTCGGCGACAGGCCGGGTCGGCCGCCCCGGACCGAACGCGGCAACGAGGATCGCCCCCAGCGCGGCAATAGCAAGCCGGGTGCCCGGCCCTTTGCCGACAAGCGTCCGGGCGGCAAGCCCGGCGGCGCCCGTCCGGGTGGTGGACGGCCCACGGGCGGCCGCCCGGCCGGCCCGCGCAAGCCGCGCGGCTGATTGCCATGCGCATCGTCGCCGGCAAATATCGCGGCAAGCATCTCGATTCGCCGGCGGACGCCACCATTCGGCCCACCGCCGACCGCGTCCGCGAATCGATCTTCAATATCCTGGGCTCGCGCCTGGGTCCGGTGCTGGAGGGAAAGCGGGTGCTCGACCTCTTCGCCGGCACCGGCGCGCTTGGCCTTGAAGCGCTCTCGCGCGGTGCCGCCCATGTCACCTTCGTGGATAATGGCGCCGAGGCGCGCGGCCTTATCCGCGACCATATCGAGGCCTTCGGCGCGGCCGGCATCACCAAGCTGCTGCGCCGCGACGCCACCGCGCTCGGAACCCCCGGTACCTTCGGCCGCTTCGACCTGGTCTTTCTCGACCCGCCCTATGGCCATGGCCTGGGCGAAAAGGCCCTGGCCGGCCTTGCCGCCAATGGCTGGCTGGCACCGGGCGCAACGATCGTCTGGGAAGAATCGGTGGATGCCGAAATCGTCCTGCCCGCCGGCTTCATCCAGGACGACATTCGTGAATATGGCGCCGCTTCCGTGCGCTTCCTCACATTCGGAGACGCGGCGGGCTGAGCCTCACGCCGCCTTCAGCAGGCAGGCGGCGCAGGTGCCGCGGATTTCCATCGTCGTCCGCCCCACCTTGAACCCCTCGGCGGCCGCCCAGCCGCCCAACCGCGCCTCGATCACCGCATCGGCGAATTCGTCCACCTTGCCGCAAGTCTCGCAAATGGCGAAGGCGATCAGCCCCTTGCGGTGGCAATGGGCATCGGCGCAGGCGACGAAGGCATTGAGCGATTCCAGCCGGTGCGCCAGCCCGCGCTCCACCAGCTTGTCCAGCGCCCGGTAGATCTGCAGGGGCGCGCGCAATCCCTCGCCGCGCAGCCGGTCGAGGATGTCATAGGCCGAAAGCGGCGCCGCCGAGCCGTTGAGTGTGCCCAGCACCAGTTCCTGGTTGCGCGTCAGATCCGCGGGAATGTCGTGACTATGCGCCATGTTCATGCCTCCTGCCCAAGAGCCGCGCCGTCGGCACCGCCAGCGATACCAGAAAGATCGCCAGGGCGGCCACGACGATGGACGGCCCCGATGCCGTGTCCCAGATGCGCGAGCCGAAAAGGCCCGCCGCCACCGCCACGGCGCCGAGCCCCGCCGAAGCCAGCGCCATCATTTCCGGGGTGGCGCTCAATCGCCGCGCCGTCGCCGGCGGAATAATCAGCAGCGAGGTGATGAGCAGCACCCCCACCAGTTTCATAGCAATGGCGATGACGCTGGCCATCAGCAGCATCAGGATGATCCGGCTCACCTCCGGGTGCAAGCCTTCCGCCTCGGCCAGTTCCGGGCTCACCGTGCCCGCCAGCATCGGCCGCCAATTCCAGGTCAGCAGCGCCAGGATGGCCAGGCCCCCGCCATAGATGATGAAGATGTCCTGGGCCGAAACCGCCAGGATGTCCCCGAAAAGGAACCCCATGAGGTCGATCCGCACCTGGGTGAGGAAGCCCACCAGCACCAGGCCCACCGCCAGCGAGGAATGGCTGAGAATGCCCAGGAGCGCGTCGGTGGACAGCGTTGCTTGCCGTTGCAGCAACAGCAGGGCACCGGCCACCAGCGCCGCGATCACGAAGACGCCGAAGGTCATGTTGATCGAGAGCAGGATGGAGATGGCCACGCCCAGCAGCGCCGAATGGGCCATCGTGTCGCCGAAATAGGCCATGCGCCGCCAGACGACGAAACAGCCCAGCGGCCCGGTAACGGCGGCCAGCCCGATTCCGGCGATCAGTGCCCGCGAAAAGAAATCACCGAACATGGCGCGCCTTTCCGCCCATCGAGGTCTCAATGCTCATGATGATGCCCCCCATGGGCGTGTTCGTGCTCGCCATGCGGCCCCACCACGCAGCCATCGTCGTGGTGCTCGTGATCGTGATGATGCTCGTAGATCGCCAGCGCCGCGCCGGCTCGCTCCCCGAACAATTGCAGATATTCCGGGCTCGCCTTCACCGCGCCGGGCGTGCCCCGGCAGCACACATGCCCGTTGAGGCAGATCACCGTGTCGGTTTCGGCCATCACCACATGCAGGTCGTGGGAAATCATCAGGATGCCGGCGCGCGTGGTGTCGCGGATTTGCCGGACCAGGTTGTAGAGCGCCACCTCGCCGGAAAAGTCCACGCCCTGCACCGGTTCGTCCAGCACCAGGAAGTCGGGCTTGCGGATCATGGCCCGGGCGAACAGCACCCGCTGGAATTCCCCGCCCGAAAGCTCCTGCACCGCCGCCTTGAGCAGGTGTCGCGCGCCCACCGCCTCCAGGGCGGCATCGATCTCCGCCGGCGAAAAATGCCCGGTCAGGGTCATCAGCCGCTCGACATTGAGCGGCAGCGTCCAGTCGATGGCCAGTTTCTGCGGCACATAGCCGACCCGCAGGCCCGGCTTGCGGGTCACGCTGCCCATCGTGGGCTTCAGCACGCCCGTCGCCATCTTGGCCGTAGTCGACTTGCCCGATCCGTTGGGCCCGATCAGCGTCACGATCTCGCCGCGCCCGATGCTGAGATCCACCCCCTCCACCAGCACCCGCCCGCCCCGGCTTATCCCGGCGCCAGCCAGGGTAATCAGCGTTTCCTTGCGCTCGATTGCGTTCATCTCGATCCCGGTCCGGTGCGCTGCCATACGATATATTGGCTTCAGTCGGGACTTGCCGGGCGCGCCGGCCCACATCCACAACCGCTCTTGACGGCATCTAATACGTTATAGCATAACATCGCTGCAAGCGTAATAACATAACACATCGCCTGCAATCGCTCATTCTCAAGAGGTGCCTCGATGATCCGTGCATTTCCCCTTGCCCTGCTCGCCAGCCTCATGCTGTCCGGCACGGCCCTTGCCGCGCCCCAGGTCGTGGCGTCGATAAAGCCCATCCACGCCCTGGTCGCCGCCGTCATGGAGGGGGTCGGGGAACCAATCCTCATCGTCAAGGGCAGCGCTTCTCCGCACACCTATGCCCTCAAGCCCTCCGATGCTTCCGCCCTCGAAGCGGCCGACATCGTCTTCTGGACCGGGCCGGACATGGAATTGTTCCTGGGCGATGCCCTCGGCACGCTGGCGCCCCATGCCAATAGCGTGGAACTGGCCGAAACCCCGGGCATTCACCTGCTTTCCCCGCGCGAAAGCGGCGCCTTCGAGCCGCATGACCACGGCGAGGCCGGCGATCATGACCACGATGAACAAGAGCACGATCATGACCACGATCACGAAGCGGCCGGCCACGATCACGCGGACCATCATCACGCCGAGGAAACCGACCCGCATTTCTTCCTCGATCCGGAAAATGCCCGGCTCATGGTGACTCATATCGCCGAAGTGCTGGCCGAGGCCGATCCGGAAAATGCCGCGATCTATGAAACCAATGCCGATGCCGAACGGGTCGCGCTCGACGAGTTGGAAGCGGAAATCCGCGACAGCCTGGCGCCGGTCAAGGACAAGCCCTTCATCGTCTTCCATGACGCCTATCAATATTTCGAGCAGCGTTTCGGCCTCGACGTGGCGGGCAGCATCACGCTCTCGCCCGAAGCCATGCCCGGCGCGGCGCGTATCGACGAACTGCATGCCAAGGTTGGCGAGCTGGGCGCCACCTGCGTCTTCGCCGAGCCCAATTTCCGCCCCGCCATCGTCGATACCATCATCGAAGGCACCTCGGCCAAGGCCGGCATTCTCGATCCCGAAGGCAGTACCCTTGCCGAAGGTCCCGATCTCTACGCCCAACTCCTGCGCGGCCTCGCCACCAATCTCGTCGATTGCCTGAAATAGCGTAAAAAGGCGGCGCTCGCGCCCATCCAGCCGAACGGGTTGGATGGGCGCTGCGTCCCCCCGCCTACTTGATCGGTCCCTTGAAGATGAAGAACGCCCCGAGCCCGATGAAGCCGAAGCCCAATGCATGGTTCCAGGTCAGCTTCTCGCCCAGGTAAAGCACGGCGAAGAGGGCAAAGACCGAGAGCGAAATCACTTCCTGCATGGTCTTGAGTTCGGCGGCCGAATAGACGGCGCTGCCGATCCGGTTGGCTGGCACGGCCAGCCAATATTCAAAAAATGCCACGCCCCAACTGATGAGCACCACCATCCACAGCGCCGCGCCGTGATATTTGAGGTGCCAGTACCAGGCGAAGGTCATGAAGAGATTGGACGCGATGAGCAGCCCCACCGGGGCCAGCATGGCGACGTTGAAGCCCAAGGCTTCCTCCACGCGAAGAAACCGGACGCATTCCGGCCGCGTTTTTTACCGACCCCTGCGCCTTTGGGGAAGCGCCATTCTGCGCCGACCTACCAGCCGAAATAGAACATGGATTTGGCCAGGATCACGATCAGCACCATGTGGATGAAGACGCTGATATGGGTGATGCGGAACTGCGCCGAATCCATGCAGCCGTTCCGGGCCGCCAGCATCGCGGTGATGAAATGCGCGAGCACGCTCAGCGCCAGCGCGATCTTGATCGAGAGCAGCACCGAAAGGGAATTGCTCCATGAAAGGCCCGATGCGGAAAACTGCTCGTAGCCCAGGTAAGAGCCGCTGAGAAACAACAGGCCCACCACGAAGGGCATGATCTGCCGGGCCCGCCGCACCAGCCCCGCTTCCACCGCCGCCATGATCTCCGGCCCCAGCCGCGCCCGCATGCCTTCGAGGATGAACACCTCGAAGAATACGACGCCGATAAAGCCGATGGCGCATAACAGGTGGATGATGAGTGCATAGGGATAGAACATGGACGGCAATCCGCTCGATAAGGCAGTTCGCGCCCCGCCCGGCACGGCGATGCGGGGCAGGGCGCCATGCCGATAAATTGCCACCGAACCGGCGCCCGCCTCTAGCGCAAATGCCGCGTTGGTTGCTCCAGCGCAAAAATCTCGTCGCTGAGATTGTCGATCTGCTTGCGGATCAGCGCCTGGGCGTCATAGAGGCCGCGATTGTAGAAATAGGCGCCCATTTTCTCGGCGAAAAACGCCATCAGCATCTCGGCCGGAATGGCTCCGATCGACTGGTCCAGCTCCTCGCGGAAATAATCCTGGATTTCTCCCACGATCGCCTTGGTTTCCTCGCGCTCGAACTTGATGGGTTTCATGCTGCCTCTCTTTCGCTGCCGGTTCATAGCCCGAGTCGGGCCGCCGCACGATTGACCCCGCCACCCCTGGCGGCGTAATGCTGGACCCGTAACGGTTCCTCGAGTCCCGAAAGGGGCGAGGGGAGAAAATAGGGAACACGGTGCGGCGTACCCATCAGGGACCAAATCCGTGGCTGCCCCCGCAACTGTAAGCGGTGGGCGTCCTCAACAGGCCACTGAACCTTTTCTGGTTCGGGAAGGCGAGGGCGCTGCCATCACCGCAAGCCAGGAGACCTGCCGTTGCCCCGAGCCATCGGGAAAGCCGGGCGATACGCCCATTTGTCTATTCTGCGCACGGAGGGTGCCATATGAATACCGCGACGACCGCTTCCACTTCCAGCCTGTCTTCTCTTTCCCTGTCCCAGCGCCTCGTGGCCGGGACGCTGGCGCTCATGCTGGGCCTCGTCCTGCTGGGCGGTACCGGCTTTGCCGGCGATTACCGCCTGCATAACGGCGCCCACGATACGCGCCACGCCATGGGTTTTCCCTGCCACTGAGGCAGGTCCGAAAAGAGGACAAGACATGTTTCGCAATCTGTTTTTCGCTGCGCTGGCCGCAGCCCTTTGTGCTGGCCTGATTACCGCCGCCATCCAGCATTTCCGTGTTACCCCGCTCATCCTGCATGCCGAGCAATTCGAGGGTGGCGGCCATAGTCACGGGGCCGAGGCCGAAGGCCATGAGCACGCCCACGACGCCGTCGCCGCCGATCCCGCCGAACCGGAAGAATGGGCGCCCCAGGACGGGTTCGAGCGCACCGCCTATACCACGCTGGCCACCGTGCTGGCCGCGGCGGGCTTCGCGCTGGTCATCGGCGCCGTCTCCATGTTTGCCGGCATTCCCATCACCTTCGCCAATGGCTTTCTCTGGGGCATTGCGGGCTTCCTCGCCTTTTCGCTCGCGCCGGCCTATGGGCTGGCGCCCGAACTGCCCGGCATGCCGGCGGCCGATCTCGGCGCCCGGCAGGTCTGGTGGATCGGCACGGCCCTGGCGACCGGCGCCGCCTGTCTCCTGCTGGCCAAGACCCGCGCCGGCTGGGCCTTTGCCCTGGCCATCGCGCTGGTCGTCGTTCCCCACCTGATCGGCGCGCCCGCCGCCCCCGATGAGCCGAGCGCCGTGCCGGCGCACCTGGCCACCGAATTTGCCGCCATCACCCTGGGGACCTCGCTGGTCTTCTGGCTGGTCCTTGGCGCGCTGTTCGGCCGGTTCAACGATCTCCTGGCCGCGCGGGCGGCCGCCCTTCCCGCGGGAGCCAAGGCATGACCACCAAGATCCCCACCACCGTCATCACCGGCTTTCTCGGTGCCGGCAAGACCACGCTCGTGCGCCACATGCTGGCGCACGCGCCCAAGGGCAAGCGCATTGCCCTCATCATCAACGAGTTCGGCGATCTGGGCGTCGACAAGGACATCCTGGCCGGCTGCGGGGACGAAACCTGCCGCGAGGAGGACATGGTCGAATTGTCCAATGGCTGCATCTGCTGCACCGTGGCCGACGAGTTCATCCCCACCATGCAGGCTTTGCTCGCCCGGGGCGAAAAGTTCGACCACATCGTCATCGAAACCTCGGGCCTGGCCTTGCCCCAGCCGCTGATCCGCGCCTTCAACTGGCCCGAGATCAAGGCCCAGGTCACTATCGACGGCGTCGTCACCGTCGCCGATGCCTCGGCCCTGGCCGAAGGGCGTTTCGCCAGCGACGAAGCCGCCGTTGACGCCCAGCGCCGCCAGGACGAAATGCTCGACCACGAAACGCCGCTGGGCGAATTGTTCGAGGACCAGCTTTCGGCCGCCGACATGGTCGTCATCAACAAGACCGACCTGGTCGCCCCTGACCTGCTCGACAGGGTCGAGGCCAATATCCGCGCCGAATTGCGCCCCGGTGTCGGCATTATCCGGGCCGCCAATGGCCATGTCGATGTCACCGCGCTTCTGGGCATGGGCATGGAAAGCGAGGCCGACATCGCCAACCGCCCCAGCCATCACGAGCTGGAGCATGGCGGCGAGGAGCATGAGCATGACGATTTCGACAGCTTCTCGCTGGTCCTGCCCGCCATTAAGGGCAAGGACCATCTGCTGGGCGTCATCGAAAGCACCATCCGCAACCACGATGTATTGCGTTTGAAGGGCTTTGCCGCCATTCCCGGCGCCGCCGCGCGCCTTGCCATCCAGGCCGTCGGCCCGCGTGTGACCGCCTATTTCGACCGGCCCTGGAAAGACGGCGAGGCGCGCCAGACCGCCCTGGTCGTCATCGGCGAACAGCCGCTGGACCGGGCGGCGATCACGACGAGCCTGGAGCAGGCAGCGGCCTGATGCACCTGCTCTCCGCCCAGGCCGGGGCCATCCAGCAGGAGGGCGAGGCCATCGACCTCGCCCAGGCCCCCGGCGCCTATATCTTCGCGTCCTCGGCCGACAGCGAATTGGCCATGCTCGCCGCCGCCGCCGACCGCGCCGGCGAGGACGACCTGCGCCTCGCCAATATCCTGCGCCTCTCCAACAATCTTTCCGTCGATACCTGGCTCGAAAACACCGTCGCCCAGGCCCGGCTGGTCGTGCTTCGCCTCATCGGCGGCATCGCCTATTTCCAATACGGCGTCGATGAACTGACCGCCCTCTGCGCCAATCGCGACATTCCCCTGGTCCTGCTCCCGGGTGACGCCAATCCCGATCCTATCCTGGCCGAGCGCTCCAGCATCGATCCCGACGATTGGCTGGCGCTCCACCGCCTCTTCGTCGCCGGCGGCCCCGACAATGCCGATGCGATCCTGGCGGCGTTCAAAAAGCTCGGTGCCTCTTCATCCCTCCCTTTGGGCGCAAGGACTATAGAGGACTTCGCCCCGCAATCCTTCCCCCGCTTCGGCCTCTGGCATCCCGGGATCGGCATGACCGACGAAGCCGGCTTGCGCGCATTGCATGCCGAACTCTCCCCTCCTTCGTCATGGCCGGGCTTTCCGCGTGACCGCCCTCATATCCCCATCCTCTTTTATCGCGCGGCTCTCGAAGGCGCCGGCACCGCCACGCTCGAAGCCCTCGTCGCGGAACTGGAAGCGCGCGGCCTCGCGCCCGTGCCCCTGCTGATCTCCTCGCTCAAGGAGGCGCCCTGCGTGCGCTTCGTGCGGAATGCGCTCGCCGCCTTCCCGCCCGCCGCCATTTTCAATCTCACCGCCTTCGCCCTGGGCATTGCCGATCTCGATGGCAAGGCCAATCCCTTTGCCGGCACCGATGCGCCGGTGATCCAGCTCATCCAGTCCGGCCGTTCCGAGGCACAATGGCTGGCCGACCCCCAGGGCCTTTCAGCCAAGGACATGGCCATGTACCTGGTCATGCCCGAGGTCGATGGGCGCATCGGCGGCATTCTGGTCGGCCACAAAGCCGATGCCGTCTGGCACGCGCGCACCCAATGTCCGCTCTCGGCCTATGCCCCCGATTCCGGCGGCATTGCCCGTGCCGTCGCCCTGGCGCGGAACTGGGCCCGCCTGCGCGCCACCCCGCGCGCCGAGCGCCGCATCGCCATCGTCCTGTCCAATTACCCGATCCGCGACGGACGCCTGGCCAACGGCGTCGGCTACGACGCTCCCGAATCGACAATCCGCATGCTCGATGCCCTGGAAAAAGCCGGTTATACGCTTGACGCCGATGCTGCGCTATCGGGCCATCCCCGCACCGCCGCATCCCTCGTGGCCCGCCTTCAATCCGGCCCCACCAATGCCCAGCCCGGGCGCGGCTCCTCCGATGCCGTCCTGCCGCTCGCCCGCTATGGCGCGCTGTTCGCCACCCTGCCCGAGCAAACCCGGGCCGCCGTCACCGCGCGCTGGGGCGATCCCGCGATCGATCCGTTCATCCGCGACGACGCCTTCCACCTCCCGGCCCATCGCTTGGGCAATATCACCGTCCTGCTCCAGCCCGGGCGCGGCTATCATCTGGATGAAACGGCGAATTACCACGATCCCAACCTGGTGCCGCCGCACGCCTATATCGCCGCCTATCTCTGGCTGCGGCACGAATTTTCCGCCCACGCCCTCATCCATAACGGCAAGCACGGCACGCTCGAATGGCTGCCCGGCAAGGCCGCCGCGCTCGATGCCGATTGCTATCCCGACGCGCTCTGGGGGCAATTGCCCCATCTCTATCCCTTCATCGTCAACGATCCGGGCGAGGGCACCCAGGCCAAGCGGCGCGCCGGCGCGGTCATCATCGACCATCTGGTGCCCCCGCTTACCCGCGCCGAAACCTATGGACCGCTGAAGGATCTCGAGGCCCTGCTCGATGAATATTACGCCGCCTCCGGCATGGATCGCCGCCGCCTCAAGGACCTGAAGCGCCGCATTCTCGACTTCACCCGCGACAGCCGGCTCGATGCCGATATCGGCCTGCCCGAGGACGAAGCCCAGGCGCTGATAAAGATCGACAATTTCCTCTGCGACCTCAAGGAAGCGCAAATCCGCGATGGCCTGCATGTCTTCGGCCAATCGCCCGCCGGCGCGCTCGAGCGCGACCTGGCCATTGCCCTGTCCCGCATTCCGCGCGGCGACGCGGCGGCGGACAATTCCCTCATCCGCGCCCTGGCCGACGATTTGCGGCTCGGCTTCGATCCGCTGACGGCAAAGCTCGGGGAAAGGTGGACGGGCCCCCGGCCATCCCTCCCCTTCGTGGCAAAGGACGGGGAGGGGCAGGCCGCGCCCCGGACGGTCGGCGCCATGGTCGCGCAGCTTGAAGCGCTTGCCGCCGACCTCGTGTCCGGCACCCTGTCCTGCCCGGCGGGCTGGACCGCCACCCATGCCGTCCTCAATACGATAAAGACTGTGATCCGCCCGCGCCTCGCCGCGTCGGGTCCGGCCGAGATGCAGGCTTTCCTCGACGCGCTCGATGGCAAATTCGTAGGGCCCGGTCCCTCCGGCGCGCCCTCGCGCGGGCGGCTCGACGTCTTGCCCACCGGCCGCAATTTCTATTCCATCGATGCCCGCGCCGTGCCCACGCCCAGCGCCTGGGAACTGGGCCGCAAATCGGCTGAGAGCCTGGTCCTCCGGCATTTGCAGGACCATGGCCATCATCTCAGGTCGGCGGCGCTCTCGGTCTGGGGCACGGCCAATATGCGCACCGGCGGCGACGACATCGCCCAGGCCCTGGCGCTGATCGGCGCCCGCCCCACCTGGGACCCCGGATCGCTGCGCGTCTCGGGTTATGAAATCGTCCCCCTGGCGAAACTGGCCCGCCCGCGCGTCGATGTCACCCTGCGCATTTCCGGCTTTTTCCGCGATGCCTTTCCAGCCCAGATCGCCCTGTTCGACCGGGCGGTGCGCGCCATCGGCGCGCTCGACGAGCCCGAGGACGACAATCCCATCGCCGCCCGCATGCGCGCCGAAGCCCTGGGCCTCATGGCCGAAGGCCATTCCGAGCAACAGGCGGCGCTGGAAGCGGGCGCCCGCATCTTCGGCTCGAAGCCCGGCACCTATGGCGCCGGATTGGGTCAGTTGATCGACAACGGCCATTGGTCCGACAAGGACGACCTGGCCGCCCAGGTACTGGCCTGGGGGCAATATGCCTATGGCGCCAAAGCCGATGGCATCCCGCTCCATGCGCGGTTCCGCGCCCGGCTCGGCGCCGTCGAGGCGGTGCTGCACAACCAGGACAACCGCGAACACGACCTGCTCGACAGCGATAATTACTACCAGTTCGAGGGCGGGCTTTCGCTGGCCGCCGAAACCCTGTCCGGACACAAACCGGCCGCCTATCACAACGACCATTCCCGCCCCGAAAACCCGAAAATCCGCACCCTGGACGAGGAAATCGCCCATGTCATGCGCAGCCGCGTGGTCAATCCCAAATGGATCGCCGGCATGATGCGCCACGATTATCGCGGTGCCTTCGAGATCATCGCCACGCTCGATTTCATGTTCGCCTTCGCCGCCACCACCGGCGCCGTCAAGTCGCACCATTTCGACCTGGCCTTCGAGGCCTTCGTGGAAAACGAGACGGTGCGCGACTTCCTCCAATCCGCCAATCGCTTCGGTTACGAGGAACTTCTGGCCCGGTTCCGCGATGCGTTGCGGCGCGGCCTCTGGTCGCCGCGTTCCAATGCCATCCACGCGATCCTGGAGGGGGAGGCATGATAAACACCATCGTTTATCTCATCGGTCATTACGGCGTCGGTAAATTGACCATCGCGCGGCACATCTGTGGTGCGACCGGGGCGCGCCTCTTCGACAATCACCTGGCCAACAACGTGATTTTCTCGCTCATCCGCGAAGATGGATCGACACCCATTCCGGACGCGGCCTGGCAGGTCATCATGAATATTCGTCGCCAGGCGCTTGTCGCCATGGCCGATATTGCCCGTCCCGAAGTCAGTTTCGTGCTGACCAATGCCTTGATGGACGACGACCCGCTGGATCGGCAGGCTTTCGATGAAGTGATTGCGGTGGCGCAAAAGCGCCGCGCCGTTTTCGTGCCAGTGGTCCTGTCGGCGACCGACGCGGCCCATGCCGCGCGCATTCCCTCGCTCGAACGCGAAAGCAGGTTGAAGATGACCGATGTGGAGGGCGCCGCTCGCGTTCGCGCCGGCCGTGCCCTGCTGCGCATCGATCATCCCAATCGTCTCGATCTCGAAACCACGACTGTGCCGCCCGAGCAGGCGGCGCAGCAGATCATCCACCATGCGGAGCGCCTGAGATGAATGACAAACCCGCCAAGAAGACCGACAGCATGAGCGAGGCCGAGCGCGATGCCTATCACGCTGAAAAGATGAAGAAGAAGAAGGCGGCGCGCGACAAGATCCTGGCCACCAAGACCGAGGAAAAGGGCCTGCTCATCGTCCATACCGGCAAGGGCAAGGGCAAATCCACCGCCGCCTTCGGCATGGTCTTCCGCGCCATCGGCAACGGCATGCGGGTCGGCGTCGTCCAATTCGTCAAGGGCGTCTGGAATACCGGCGAGCGCGACGTGCTCGACAAATTCCCCGATCAGGTGAGCATTAACGCCATGGGCGAAGGCTTTACCTGGGACGTGGCCGACCGCCAGCGCGACCTCGCCGCCGCCCGCCGTGCCTGGGACCAGGCCCAGGCCCTCATCGCCGATCCCGATTATGACATGGTATTGCTCGACGAACTCAATATCTGCCTGCGCTACGACTATCTTCCCGTCGCCGAAGTGGTCGAGGTGCTGAAGAACAAGCCGGCGGGCAAGCACGTCATCGTCACCGGCCGCAATGCCAAGGACGAACTCATCGAAATCGCCGATCTCGTCACCGAAATGACCGAGATCAAGCACCATTTCCGCGCCGGTGTGAAAGCCCAGAAGGGCATTGAATTCTAATCGGCGCCTCTCCAGTCAAGGGCGTTTTCACGCTTTTCCACCGCTTCACTTCCGCGCCGGCGAGAGCCTCTGTTTAGCGGAATTTCCCGCTATAGCGGGAATGTTCGCGTGGGCGTGATGGGTGTGTCCTCGTCATTGCCGGGCTTTGTCCCGGCAAGGAGCCGAAGGAAGCCATCCCATCCGCTCAGCAGTCCGTGCTTCTGAGCGAGGGCGCCAGACGCTCGATCATCCTGTCGATCTCGATCCGGTCGGCCTGCGAATATTCCATCCGGAACGCCGCATAGCGCCCCTCGCCGCATAGCGCGATCATGCGCTGATAGAGCACGCGCCCGCCCTTGCTGGCCGACCAATTGGCCCAGGTCGGCGTGCGCGTCTCATCGACGATGGCCCAGCCCCGGTCGCGATCCTGCTGCACGGTCCACGCCGCCAGCGCGGCAAAATCCTTCTGACCGGTGATGAAGCCGCCCCAGGCCGAAAGCCGGCTCGGCCGCCCCGCCTGGAAAAATGCCTGCCCGTCGCCATTGGCGCTTTCCCCATGGCCCCTGAATGTGTCGGGCACGGTCAAGGCAAAGCCGAAACGGGCATTTTCATAAACCTCGCCCGCCCGCGCCGGCAGGACAGGGGCGAACGCGGAAACGGCCAGGCCGAGGGCAAGAAGAGCGACGAACATGCGCATGGCCCGAAGCCTGGCCGCAAAATGCCGGCCGGGCAAGCATCCCGGCGAACAATTTACCGCAAGGCGGTCAGCGGCGTTGGTCGCGGATTTCCTTGAGCACGTCGTAGATGGAGAACAATACCATCCACAATTCCACCGCGATCCGCCACACGATTACCGCCACGACGCCGCCGACCAGGGCCATGATGAACCCGAAAAGGCCCGCCGCCGGCGACCCATAGGGGCTGCTGCTCATGGCCAGGGCGCCGAAGGCCGCGGCCAGGGTGCCCAATGCGATCAGCGCCAGGCCGATCCAGTAGATCACCTTGGTTATCTTGGGCAGGATGAATGTGTCGAAAGTCAGAAACGCCTTGAGCATGAAGTCCCCCTTGTTTCAGGCAGGTCCACGCTATCATCAAAACTGATTCGAGAAAGAAAATCCTGCCGTTAGACTTGCCGTGGCGGAATTACACCACGACGATGCCGGCATGCTTGGCTTTGTTCTCCGGCTCCACGTGAATGGTGATCTGCACATCTTCCACCGTCTCGCGCAGCTTGGCCTCGATCGCGTCGCAGATGCCGTGGGCGTCGTCCACGCTCATGGCGCCGGGCACCACCAGGTGGAATTCGATGAAGATCAGCTTTCCCGCCTGCCGGGTGCGAATGTCGTGCGCCTCGATGGCGCCTTCGGCATTGGCCGCGATCACCTCGCGGATGGTCTTCTGCGTCTCGGCCGGCACCGCCACGTCCATCAGGCCCCCCACGCTGTCGCGGATCACGCCCCAGCCCGACCACAGGATATTGAGCGCCACCAGTGCCGCCAGCGCCGAATCGAGTTGTGCCCAGCCCGTCGCATAGACCAGCGCCAGCCCCGCCAGCACGCCCGCGGTCGATACCACGTCGGTCATCAGGTGCTTGCCATCGGCCTCCAGCGAGGGCGAACGCGCCTTGCGCCCCTGCCGCATCAGCACCTGTGCCCAGGCCAGGTTGATGATCGTCGCCACTATGCTGATGGCGATGCCTTCGATCGGCGCCTGCGGCAGGGCCGGGTCGAGAAAGCCGTAAAATGCCTCGCGCAGGATCAGGATGGCGGCGATGATAATCATCACGCCCACCAGCACCGCCGAGAAATATTCGGCCTTGTGATAGCCATAGGGCAGGGCGGCATCGGCCGGGCGCTGCGCCAGCTTGAGCGCGATGAGCGCCGTCAGCGCCGTCACCACGTTGACGATCGATTCGAGCGCATCCGAATAAAGCGCCACCGAGCCGGTATAGCGCCAGGCCAGGAGCTTGAGCCCGAGCACGCAAAGGCCCACGAACAGGCTGGCCGTGGCGATGGCAAGAGTTTTGTCGGCAGCCATGAGGGCTCTCCCGGGAAATATCCCACGGCCTTATCCCTTCAGGTCCTCCCTCGCAAGTCCTTGTATTTGCAAACGATTTTCAGAAGCATTCCGATGTGTCGCCGATGCGGCGCAAGCCTTTGATTGACCACGCGGTTCTGCCCTCCTAGAACCTTTGTCAGCGCAGCGTTCCCATGATGGAACTGAAACAGAGCCTGGTGCGGTCGACCAAGTCGCGGGACCAAATCCAGGGCTGCTCGGTCCTGAGCGAAGCTGCCTCGTGATCGGCGAGGCCCATATGAATATGCAATGCGCCGGAATGGTCCCGGCCGAACATCGCCGGGATGTCCCCTCCATCGTCGTCGGCCTTGGCGCGCGCGCGGCGGCCACGCCTGCCGAAATCCTCGCCCTGGTCGATGCCTGCCTGGCCGAAATCGGCGCGAACCGGGCGCGCCTTGTCGCCTGCGTCACCCAGGGCGACCGCATCCGGCATCCGGCGCTTCGGGCCGCCGCCGCCTATCTTTCCGTGCCGCTTTTCGCCATCGACGTGGATGCTTTTGTGCGGCACGTGCCCAATCCCTCCGCCCGGGTTGCCCGGCATCGCGGCATTGCTTCGGTGGCCGAGGCGGCAGCGCTCGCCTGCGGCCCGCTCCTGCTCGAAAAGCGCGTTTCGGCCAATGCCACCTGCGCCCTGGCCCGCCAGCTTTACGCGCCCGAAAGCGCCGCCAGTGCCGCCGCGACGCTCGCCACTTCCCGGGCCGGTTCATAGACGGGCCGGGCCAGCATGATGACCGAAATTCCCAGTTCCGCCGCCGCCGTCAGCTTGGCCGCCACCTGTCTGCCGCCCGAATTCTTGCTCACCAGGTGGGTGATGCCGTGACGGACCAGCAAATCCTTTTCGGCCGCCAATCCATAGGGCGGGCGCGTCACGATCAATTCGGCATGGCCGGGCAGGGTGCCGGCGGGTGGCGCGATCACCCGCACGAAAAAGCGGCAATCGGACCGCGCCAGATAGGTTTCGAGATCGGCATGGCCGGTGGTGAGCAAGACCCGCGCCCCCTCGGGCAGCAGGCGCGCCGCCGCCATGGCGTCTTGGGCCGTCTGCCAGGCCTCGTCCGGCGCCGCCATCCAGGCAGGCCGCAGCAGCCGCAGCAGGTCTATGCCGGTTTCCGCGGCGGCCGCGACCGCATTGGCGCTGATCCGCGCCGCATAGGGATGGGTCGCATCCACCACCTGCGTGAAACCCTCGGCGGCAAGATAGGCCGCCAGCCCCGCCGGCCCGCCAAAGCCGCCAATCCGCAGGGCGCCTTCGGGCCGGGCGGGCTCGGGCGTCCGCCCCGCCAGCGCGGTGGTCACATCATGCCCCCGGGCCACCAGCAGTCCCGCCAATTGCCGCGCTTCCGCCGTGCCGCCCAGAATGAGAATCTTCATCGTTCGCGCCGTTTGCCTGGCCATGCCCGTTCGGGTTTAGGCCATGCGGCGGCGCCGTCAAGGAGCCAGGTCCATGGCTGATTCCGATTTCGCCCGCCTCGACAAGGCCGATTTCCCGGTCCTCGAACCCGGCACGGTCTGGCTGGTGGGCGCCGGGCCCGGCGGTCCGGGCCTGTTGACGCTGCTCGGCTACCACGCCCTCGGCCAGGCCGATGTCATCGTTCACGATGCGCTGGTTTCGCCCGATATCCTCGCCCTGGCCCCGCCCCATGTCGAGCGTATCCATGCCGGCAAGCGCGGCGGCCGGCCCTCGCCCAGGCAGGCCGACATCACCATCCGCCTCATCGAACTGGCCCGCGCCGGCCGGCGGGTGCTGCGCCTGAAGGGCGGCGATCCCTTCATGTTCGGGCGCGGCGGCGAGGAGGCGGCGGCGCTCTCGGGCGCCGGCATCGGTTTTCGCATCGTGCCCGGCATTTCCGCCGGCCTCGGGGGGCTGGCCTATGCGGGCCTGCCCATCACCCACCGCGACACCAATCACGCCGTGCTCTTTCTCACCGGGCACGACGAAACCGGCGCCGTGCCCGCCGCGATCCACTGGGCCGCGATATCCGCCGCCGCGCCGGTCCTGGTCCTCTTCATGGCGGTCCGGCACCTGCCCGCCATTGCCGCGCATCTGCTCGAAGCCGGCCGGCCGGGCGTGGAGCGGGTCGTCGTCGTCTCCAATGCCGCCACGCCCCGGCAATCGGTGCGTGAAACCAGCCTGGCCGAGGCCGGCGCCCTGCGGGACCTGCCCACGCCCGCCATCGTCGTCATCGGCCCCGTGGCCGCCTATCGCCAATCGCTCGATTGGTATCTCGACCAGGCCCGCCGCCATGTCTTCGGCTAAGGGCTTCGTCGTCGCCGCGCCGCGCTCGGGCTCGGGCAAGACCCTGCTCACCCTGGGCCTGCTCGCGGCCTGGCGCCGACAGGGCCGCGCGGTCGCGCCGGCCAAGACCGGTCCCGACTACATCGACCCGGCCTTTCTCGGCCGCGCCGCCGGGCGCGAGGCAATCAATCTCGATCCCTGGGCCATGCCGCCGGCCCAATTGCGCGCCCTGGCCGCCCAGGCCGCCACCGGCGTCGACCTGCTGCTGGTCGAAGGCGTCATGGGCCTGTTCGATGCCGCCGCCGATGGCCAGGGCTCCACCGGCGATCTGGCCGAAAGCCTCGGCCTGCCGGTGGTGCTCGTGGTCGATGCCGAACGCCAGAGCCAGTCCGTCGCGCCCCTGGTGTCCGGCTTTGCCCATTGGCGCCCGGGCGTGGAGATTGCCGGCATCGTCCTCAACCGTGTCGCTTCCGCCCGCCATGAGCGGATGCTGGGCGCCGCGCTCCGGCAAACCGGCCTGCCGCCGCTCGGCGCCATTCCCCGCCGCGCCGAACTGGCCTTGCCCGAGCGCCATCTCGGCCTCGTCCTGCCCGATGAAATCGCCGCCTTCGAGCATTTCCTCGCCTCGGCTGCCGGCGCCGTCGAAAATTATCTCGATCTGCCGGCCCTCGAAATGCTGGCCCGGCCGGTCGTGCCCGCCGCGCCCCCGCCGTCCCTGCCGCCGCTCGGCCAGCGCATCGCCATTGCCCGCGACGCCGCCTTCGCCTTTTTCTATCCGCACCTTCTCGATGGCTGGCGCGCCGCGGGAGCCGAACTCTCCTTCTTTTCGCCGCTGGCCGATCAGGTGCCCGCGCCCGACGCCGATGCCATCTTCCTGCCCGGCGGCTATCCCGAACTGCATGGACAAAGCCTTGCCGCTGCCGCCGCCTTCACGGCGGGCCTTGCCGCCGCCCGCGATCGCGGCGCACTCATCTATGGCGAATGCGGGGGCTTCATGGTGCTGGGCTCGGCCCTGGTCGATGCGGCCGGCGCGTCTCATGCCATGAGCGGCCTCCTGCCCCATGTCACCCGCATCGACCGGCCCAAGCGCGTGCTCGGCTATCGTCGCCTCATCCATCAAAGCCCGCTGCCCTGGCCTGCCGGGCTCAACGGCCATGAATTCCATTATTCCTCCGCCAGGCAGACCGGCCTGCCGCCGCTTTTCGAGGCGCTGGATGCCGAAGGCATGCGCCAATTGCCCATGGGCGCCATGATCGGCCGGGTCATGGGCTCTTACGCCCACGTCATTGCCGGTGCATAAGAACGCATGACCAAGGCATTGATGTTCATGGGCACCGGCTCGGATGTGGGCAAGTCGCTGATCGTGGCGGGCCTGTGCCGTGCCTTTGCCAATCGCGGCCTGTCCGTCGCCCCGTTCAAGCCGCAGAACATGAGCAACAATGCCGCCGTCACCGTGGATGGCGGCGAAATCGGCCGGGCCCAGGCGCTGCAGGCCCGCGCCGCCCGCCGCGACCCCGTCACCGCCATGAACCCGGTGCTTTTGAAGCCCGAGGGCGAAACCGGCTCGCAGGTCGTTGTGCGCGGACGGCACCGCGCCAGCCTCTCGGCCCGGCAATATTGGGCCGACCGCGCCCGGCTTCTGCCCGAAGTGCTGGCCGCCTATCACGATCTCGCCGCGCCTGCCGATCTGGTCCTGGTCGAAGGCGCCGGCAGCGCCTCCGAGGTCAATCTTCGGGCCGGCGACATCGCCAATTTCGGCTTTGCCCGCGCCGCCGGCCTGCCGGTGGCGCTGATCGGCGACATTCATCGCGGCGGCGTCATCGCCGCAATTGTCGGCACCCTCGCGGTTATCGACCCTGCCGACGCGGCCCTGGTCAAGGCCAGCCTCGTCAATCGCTTTTTCGGCGATCCGGGCCTGTTCGCCGCCGGCAGGACCTTTCTCGAACGCCGGACCGGACGGCCCTGTTTCGGCCCGGTCCCGCATTTTGCCGATGCGGCGCGCCTGCCCGCCGAGGATGCGCTGGCGCTCGATCATTTTCCCCTCGGGCAGGGCGGGGGGCTGCACATCGCCGTGCCCCGCCTGCCGCGCATCGCCAATTTCGACGATCTCGACCCCCTGCGCGCCGAGCCCGGAATCACCCTCACCCTGGTCCAGCCCGGCGAGGCCATTCCGCGCGGCGCCGACATCGTCCTGCTGCCCGGCTCCAAGGCCACCCGCGCCGATCTCGCCGCGCTTCGTGCCAATGGCTGGCATATCGACATCGCCGCGCATCACCGCGCCGGCGGCGTGGTTCTCGGCATTTGCGGCGGCTACCAGATGCTGGGCCGCACCATTGCCGACCCGGACGGGCTCGAAGGCTCTCCAGGGACCAGCGACGGCCTGGGATTGCTCGACGTCGAAACCGTGCTGCAACCGGTAAAGGTCCTGCGCAACGAGGCCGCGCGCCATCTCGCCAGCGGCGAGAGCCTTGCCGGCTATCACATGCATATGGGCGAGACGGCCGGCCCCGACAGGTCCCGGCCCTTTGCGCGGCTGGATGGCGAAGACGAAGGCGCCATCAGCCGCGATGGCCGCGTCATCGGCACCTATCTGCATGGCCTGTTCGCCGCCGACGGCTTCCGCCGCGCTTTTCTCGGGCGGGCCGCCAGCCCCGACCTGGCCTATGAAGCAGGCATCGACGCCACGCTCGATGGCCTCGCCGCGCACCTTGAAACCCATCTCGATCTCGACCACCTGCTGACCCTGGCCGAACCCGTGGAGCGCCCATGACCGATCCGCTCATTGCCCCGCTCGCCCTCGCCATCGAGCGTGTTGCCGGTTATCCCGATGGCCTCACCCGGCGCATCGGCCATCCCGTCATCTGGGCCGGCGGCCTCATCGGCTTTCTCGAAACCCGGCTCAACCGGCCCACGCGCACCGATGAACAGCGCCGCCTCGCCGGCATCGTGGCCATGGGCCTCGTCCTGCTGGCCGTCCTCGTCGTCGCGGTGGGCATCCGCACCATTCTCTCCTGGTTTCCCGGCGGCTGGCTCGTCGAAATGCTGCTCGCCACCAGCCTGCTGGCGCAAAAGGAGCTGGCTCGGGCGGTCCGGGCCGTCTCCGAGGCTTTGCGCACCTCGCTTGCCGCCGGGCGCGAAGCGGTCAGCCATGTCGTCGGCCGCGACCCCGAGGCGCTCGACCAGGCCGGCGTGGCCCGCGCCGCCATCGAAACCCTGGCCGAAAGCACGTCCGATGGCGTGGTGGCGCCCTGGTTCTGGCTGGTCCTTTTCGGCCTGCCCGGCATCGCGCTCTACAAAACCATCAACACCGCCGATTCCATGATCGGCCATCTCGATGCACGCTATCGCCATTATGGCTGGGCCGCCGCCCGGCTCGACGATCTCGTCAATTACCTGCCGGCGCGCCTTAGCGCTGTTCTCGTCACCGCCGCCTGTTTTTTCACCCCCGGCGCCAGTCCCAGCCGGGCCTGGGCCAGCGCGCGCGTCGATGCGAAAAAACATGCTTCCCCCAATGCCGGCTGGCCTGAAGCCGCCTTTGCCGGCGCCCTCGGTTTCACCCTGGGCGGCCCGCGCGCCTATGATGGCGAAGTGCTCGACCTGCCGGCCTTCGGCGACGGCAGATCCGCCCTCGGCCCCAGCGACATCCTCCTCGCCCTCCACCTCTATCGCCGCACGCTCGACATCCTTCTCGCCCTCAGCGCCTTCATCGCCCTCATCACCCTGCTGGCGTAGACACCACTTCCCTGTCCCCCTGAGGGAAGAGTCCGAAGCCGGAGCGGCGCGCCCTTTCCGAAGTATCCGTCCCCAGCGCCCCGACCCTTCCTTCTCCCTTGCGGAAGAGGGGTTCTTCCGACAAGCACCAGCCCCAAGGCCGCCTCACCCGGCGCTGCGCGCCGACCTCTTCCTCATAGGCAGAGGTGAAGGCCCCAATCCCCCACGCTCGTCATTGCCGGGCTTGTCCCGGCAATCCATGGGGTGCCTTGGCATCGCCTGGACCACCGGGACGGAGCCCGGTGGTGACGGGGTGGAGGGGTTTGTGCCTCGTGGCCGGAAACGGGTGTTTTTGCTTTCGTGGGAATGACAGAGGGGTCGTCCTGGCGGGTGCCGGTGTTCAGGCCGCCTTACCCGGCGCTGTGCGCCGACCTCTCCCAGATGGCAAGGTGAAAGCTCCCCACCCTCCTCCCCCGTCATTGCCGGGCTTGTCCCGGCAATCCATGCGCTGTCCCGAAATCCCCTGGACCACCGGGACAAGCCCGGCGGTGACGGAGGGAAGGGGCCGGGGGCGAGCCTCGGGCCTTTCCGTTCTCAGGCCGAACCGACGGCTTTCGCCTCGCTCCCTTGAGGGCACGGTCGGGGGAGGGGTGTTGAAGCCCTGGCGCGGCGCGCCCTTTCAGAAGCACCCGTCCCCACAAGCGCGAAGAAATCCCGATCCTCCGCCGCTCTCTCCCCCGTCACCACCGGGCTTGTCCCGGTGGTCCATGCGATCTTGCGGCACCCCATGGATTGCCGGGACAGGCCCGGCAATGACGGAGCGCGGTGTCCCATTGCTCCCCTCCAAGGGAAGGGGGTGTCGAAGCCCGGACGCATACGAACCGCATCATCCAGTTCTCATCCCAGTTCCGGCGCCTCGCCCTTCATCGTCAGCGTCAGGCCCGCCGCCACGAAATAAACGTCCTCGCAGATCGCGGCCAGTCGTTGATGCGCCGAGCCCGCCAGGTCCCGGAATGTGCGCGCCATGGCATTGTCGGGCACGATGCCCATGCCCACTTCGTTGGAAACCAGCACCACCTTGGCCTGGCGGAATTCCATCAGCGTGGCGCTGAGTTCGCCCACGGCGCTGGCCACGTCCTCATTGGCCATCAGCAGATTGGTGATCCACAGGGTCAGGCAATCCACCAGGATCACGTCATGGGCCGCCCCGGCCTTGAGAATGGCGTGGGACAGCGCCACGGGCTCCTCGATCGTGGTGAAGTTGACGCCCCGGCTGGCCTGGTGGCTGGCCACGCGGTCACGCATTTCCTCGTCCAGCACATTGGCCGTGGCCAGATAGGCCGGCCGCGCACCCGCATGCAGCGCCAGCCTTTCGGCAAAGGCCGTCTTGCCCGAGCGTGCGCCGCCCAATACCAGTGTGTGTCTCGTCATCGCCGTTCCTTTGCTGCACCCGCCATTGCCCGCGGTCCGGCCCCGCACAATCTTGCTGCAACGGTTCGGGCGCGCAAGCCGTTCCCCGGCCCGGCCATTGCGGCGCCGGCGGCCGAACCGGCGCATATTTTGTGCTCCATACTACTTTCGTCTTAGCGTCTTTCGCATTATGGTCCGCGCCGAAACGACACCTTAGGGTGGGTTTGCGCCGGACGGGGCCGGTTTTCCGCCTTGTCCGCTCCCGGGCCCATAGCATCTACGGAGAATCCTTTCGTGCCTCGATATTATCTGGGCGTCGATGGGGGCGGCACCAATTGCCGCGTCCGCCTTGCCGACGAAAATCTGCAGACGCTGGCCGAGGTCAGGAATGGCCGCGCCAATCTTCAGATCGACGATGGCGAACCGGCCTACAAGGCGATTACCGAGGGCACGCGCGACGTGTTCCGCGCGGCCGGGCTCGAATATGCGCAAACGGCCAATACCCATGCCTGTTTCGGCATGGCCGGCGGGCGCATGGATTCGGCCCGCGACGCCTTTGCCGCGCGCGACTGGCCCTTTGCCGGGGTCAAGGTCTATGACGACATCGACATTGCCCATGCCGGGGCCCTGGGCGGCGGCGAAGGCGGCGTCGTCATCATCGGCACCGGCTCGGCCGCCATGTCGGTGGTGGACGGCAAGCGCCATCAGGCCGGCGGCTGGGGCTTCCATATCGGCGACCAGATGTCGGGCGCCATTTTAGGGCGCGAACTGGTCCGCCATGCCGTCGAGGCCGAGGACGGACTGGTGGAAGGCTCGGCCCTCACCAGGGCCGTCATCGCCCGGCTCGGCGGCTCCAACCAGGCCGCCATGACCTGGGCCTTCGCCACCGAAATGGATTTGAAGCTGCTGAGCCGCGACGGTTCGGAAGGGTGCGACGATGCCCTGATCGGCCGCGCCCCGGGCGAATATGGCCAGCTCATGCCGCTCTTTTTCGAGCACCTGGAAAAGGCCGATCCGGTCGCCCTGAAAATGCTCGAACTGGAGCTGGGCTATATCGACGCCTACGTCAATTGGTTCAAAGGCCATGGCGCCGCCATCATGGCCATTGTCGGCGGGCTGGGTCACCGGCTCTTTCCCCGCCTGCAAGAGAGCTATGGCGCCTTCGTCGCGCTGCCCCAATACGAACCCCTGCACGGCGCGATCATCCTCGCCCGCCAGAATTTCCCCGCCTGAGAAGGACTTGCCTCGTGTCCAGCCGCATCATTCCCGTCCAGCCCTTTGACTATGTGGTGTTCGGCGCCACCGGCGATCTGTGCAAGCGCAAGCTGATCCCGGCGCTCTATCACCGCTTCAAGGACGGCCAGTTCGACGCCCGCTCGCGCATTATCGGGGTGTCGCGCACCAAGCTTTCCGATGCCGATTTCCGCAAGCTCGCCCATGACGCGGTCACCGAATTCGTCGAAAAGCAATATGTCGACAAAGCCGTGCTCGACGAGTTCACCTCGATCTTCACCTATATCGCCGATGATGTGACCACCGAGGCGGGGGGCGACCAGCTCGGCAAGGTGCTGCGTCCCGACCCCGACATCGTGCGCGCCTTCTATCTGGCCGTGGCGCCGAACCTGTTCGAGCCCATCGCCGAATATCTGCACGCCAAGAAATTCTACCGCCGCGATTCCCGCGTCATCATCGAAAAGCCGATCGGGCACGACCTGGCCTCGTCCCAGGAAATCAACGATGGCGTCGACAAGATTTTCAAGGAAGATCAGGTCTATCGGATCGACCATTACCTGGGCAAGGAGACGGTGCAGAACCTGCTGGCCCTGCGCTTTGCCAATACGCTGTTCGAGCCGGTGTGGAATTCGGCCCATATCGACCATGTGCAATTGACCGTGGCCGAAAGCGTCGGCGCCGGCACGCGCGGCTATTACGACGAGAGCGGCGCGCTGCGCGACATGGTGCAGAACCACATGCTGCAATTGCTCTGCCTCGTGGCCATGGAGCCTCCGGCCAGCGACGACGCCAATGCCCTGCGCGACGAAAAACTCAAGGTGCTGCGGGCCCTGAAGCCCATCACCAATGGCGATGTCGCCAAGAATACCGTGCGCGGCCAATATCGCGGCGTCAAATCCGAAACCGTGTCCGTCGCCAGCTACCAGGACGAGCTGCCCGAGGCCAAGAAGGGCAGCCGCACCGAAACCTTCGTCGCCCTCAAGGCCGAGATCCAGAACTGGCGCTGGGCCGGCGTGCCCTTCTATTTCCGCACCGGCAAGCGCATGGCCGAGCGCGTCTCGGAGATTTGCATCCAGTTCAAGCCCATCCCCCATTCCATCTTCGACCATGCCGAAGGGGCGCCCCGGGCCAACAAGCTCATCATCCGCCTGCAGCCCGACGAGGGCGTCAAGCTCATGCTGATGATTAAGGATCCCGGTCCCGGCGGCATGCGCCTGCGCGAAGTGCCGCTCAACCTCTCCTTTGCCGAAACCTTCACCGAGCGCACGCCGGAAGCCTATGAGCGCCTGCTCATGGACGTCATTCGCGGCTCCCAGACCCTGTTCATGCGCCGCGACGAACTCGAAGCGGCCTGGCGCTGGATCGACCCGATCCGCGAGGCCTGGGACCGCTCCAGCGAGCCGCCGCAATCCTATGTCGCGGGCACCTGGGGCCCCAGCGGCGCCATCGCCCTCATCGAGCGCGACGGCCGCACCTGGCACGAAGGTCCCAATTCCTGATGTCCCGGTCCCTCCGCGATATCCTGGTCCAAGGATAGACGTTCATGACCATCACCCGCCGCAGCTTCGCCGATAAGCCCACCCTCGCCCGGGAACTGGCCGAGGCCATTGCCGAGCGCATCCGCGCCGCCATCGCGGCGCGCGGCATCGCCGCCATCGCCGTCAGCGGCGGGTCCACCCCGGCCAGATTCTTCCAGGCCCTGGGCAAGACCCGCGACATCGACTGGGACAAGGTCGTCGTCACCTTGGTGGACGAGCGCTGGGTCGAGGACACCAATCCGCGCTCCAATGCGCTCCTCGTCAACGAGAAGCTGCTTCAGGGACCCGCGGCGACGGCCCGCTTCTTTCCCCTCTATGCCGGCGGCGCCGAGCCCACGCCCGAGGCCGTGGCGCGCACCAATGCACTGATGGCCGGCCTGCCGAGCCCCTTTGCCGCCATCGTCCTGGGCATGGGCAATGACGGGCATACGGCGAGCTTCTTTCCCGGCGGCGATACGCTGGACGCCGCCCTGAGCGATCCCGGTCCCACCCTTGCCCTGCGGGCGCCCGGCGCCGGCGAGCCGCGCATCACCTTCACCCTGCCGCGCCTGCTCCAGACCGAGGGCCTCTTCCTTCATATCGAGGGGGCGGAAAAGGCCGAGGTGCTCGACAAGGCCCTGGCGGACGGTCCGGTGGCGGACATGCCGATTCGCGCCGTGCTGCGCTCGGGCGCGCCGGTTACGATTTACTGGTGCCCCTGAAGGCTCCCGCGGCGGTCCCCAATTGACCGCTCCGGCCGCGTGAAGGGCACTTTTCGATGCAAGGAAACCCGCGCCAGCGGCCCCCCTTTGGCGCGGCCTTGCCAGCTTATGGAGAGAACACATCATGCAAGTCCGCCAGGCCATCCAGGACGTGACCGACCGCATCGCCGCGCGCAGCCGCGACACGCGCCGCGCCTATCTCGAGCGGCTCGATGCCGCCCGCGAGCAGGGCGTTCACCGCGCCGCGCTCTCCTGCGGCAACCTGGCCCATGGCTTTGCCGCCTGTTCTCCTTCGGAAAAGGCGGCCCTGGCCGGCGACAAGCTCCCCAACCTGGGCATCGTTACCTCCTACAATGACATGCTGAGCGCCCATCAGCCCTATCAATTCTATCCCGAGATCATCAAGCAGGCGGCCCGCGAGATTGGCGCCACCGCCCAGGTCGCCGGTGGCGTGCCCGCCATGTGCGATGGCGTGACCCAGGGCCAGCCGGGCATGGATTTGTCGCTGTTCTCGCGCGACGTCATCGCCATGGCCACCGCCATCGCGCTGTCCCACAACATGTTCGACGCCGCCCTCTATCTGGGCATCTGCGACAAGATCGTGCCGGGCCTCATGATCGGGGCACTCACCTTCGGGCACCTGCCCGCCGTCTTCGTGCCCGCCGGCCCCATGCCCTCGGGCATGCCCAATGACGAAAAGTCCAAGATCCGCCAGCTCTACATGGAGGGCAAGGTCGGCCGCGCCGAACTGCTCGAAGCCGAGAGCAAGTCCTATCATTCGGCCGGCACCTGCACCTTCTACGGCACCGCCAATTCCAACCAGATGCTGATGGAGATCATGGGCCTGCACCTGCCCGGCTCGAGCTTCGTCAATCCCAATACGCCGCTGCGCGACGCCCTCACGCGCGAGGCGACCCGCCGCGCCCTCTCGCTCACCGCCCAGGGCAACAATTACACCCCCATCGGCCATGTCATCGATGAAAAGGCCATCGTCAACGGCCTGGTCGGCCTGCACGCCACCGGCGGCTCCACCAACCACACCATGCACCTGATCGCCATTGCCGCGGCGGCGGGCCTGGACGTCACCTGGGACGACATGAGCGCCCTCAGCGACGCCACGCCGCTCCTGGCGCGCGTCTATCCCAACGGTGTCGCCGACGTGAACCATTTCCACGCCGCCGGCGGCATGGGCTATCTCATCAAGGAACTGCTCGAGGGCGGCTATCTGCACGAAGACGTCAGGACCGTCTGGGGCACGGGCCTTTCGGGCTATGCCGTCGAAGCCAAGCTGATCGCGGAAAAGCTCACCTTCGAGCCGGCCCCGCGCGAAAGCGCGCTGCCCAAGGTGCTCACCGGCGTCAAGGCGCCTTTCCAGCAGACCGGCGGGCTCAAGCTCCTCACCGGCAATCTGGGCCGCGCCGTCATCAAGGTGTCCGCCGTCAAGCCCGAGCATCGCGTGGTCGAGGCGCCGGCGCGGGTCTTTCACAGCCAGGATGGCCTGCAGGCCGCCTTCAAGGCCGGCGAACTGGCCGCCGACATGATCGCCGTGGTGCGCTTTTCCGGCCCCCGGGCCGTGGGCATGCCCGAATTGCACAAGCTCACGCCCGCCCTCGGCGTTCTCCAGGATCGCGGCTTCAAGGTCGCGCTCCTGACCGATGGCCGCATGTCCGGTGCCTCGGGCAAGGTGCCCGCCGCCATCCACATGACCCCTGAAGCGGTCGATGGCGGCCCCATCGCCAAGATCCGCGATGGCGATCTCATCCGGCTCGACGCCGATGCCGGCACGCTGACCTTCCTGGGCGACGAGAAGGAATTCTTCTCCCGCACCCCCGCCAGCGAAGACCTCCGCCCCCAGCACGCCGGCATGGGCCGCGAACTCTTCGCCGGCTTCCGCAACCTCGTCGGCGTCGCCGACCACGGCGCCAGCGTCTTCGGCTGATCCCACACCTCTCCCTCGGAAAAGAGGCCGGCGCACAGCGTCGGGTGAGGAGGCCTCAACACAGGCCCCGTCAGGACCACCCCTCTGTCATTCCCACGAAAGCAAAAACCTCCGTTTCCGGCCACAAAACACGAACCTCTCCCCCGTCACCACCGGGCTCGTCCCGGTGGTCCAGGCGATGCCGAGGCACCCCATGGATTGCCGGGACGGCGCCCGGCAATGACGGAGATGGAGGATGGGGAGCCTC